>ERZ1046367.431-NODE-431-length-29309-cov-4.948110_pt1 | contig 29309 bp, 26 predicted proteins | sample MGYA00383091_ERZ1046367 | MGnify/ENA primary metagenome ERZ1046367 (study PRJEB29581, sample SAMEA5548361) | metagenome | biome: marine; feature: coastal; material: water | depth 50 m | study: Short-term variability in the microbial, nano- and picoplankton... | reverse complement strand
CAACCTTCAATATTATATTTTTTAAAAACAATTTCTATAATATTTTCACTTCCTAAATCAAAATGATCTAGATTTTTTTTTAATTCTAATATTTTTTTTAGTTCTTCATTATTTAAATTTATATTTTTATATGTTACTTTTAAATCTTTTAATTTTTCATCGATATTTGTTTTATAAAAAATAATTTCCATATGGTTTAATTTATTAATATATAAATTAAATCATTTTTAATATTTAATTTAATTTTTATTTTAAATTTTATCTAATCCTATCATAATTAATTCTTTTAAATATTCTTTTTGTGTTTTAAGATTGAGATTTTTTAAAATTTTATCCATCTCTTCTTGATTTAATTTATTATTTTTTAAATCATCTAATATTTTTTTATGTGATTTCTTAGGTGATTTCTTAGGTGATTTCTTAGGTGATTTCTTAGGTGATTTACTTTTTGAAGGTGTTAAAGATTTTACTAATGGTGTCTTTGATTTATTTTTTTTTCCTTGAATTTCTTCTTCAGAAAATGTATTATTATTATTAATGATATTTTGTATTTTTTTATCATTAAATGCTTTTTTATTAATAGAAATAGCAATCATTTTTTCAAAAACATTTGCTTCTTCTTCATCATTATCTCCATATTCATTAGATATATCTATTTCTATATTATATTTTTTGATTATTTTATCTAATATATTTTCCTTTAAATCACCAGCTTCATAACTATCTAATAATTGTATATATTTATCTGATTGTGATAATAATGAAGGTGATGGTGATGGTTCTAAATCTTTTAATATTTTTTCTTTTAAAAGGTTTAAATGTTTTTCTATTTCTTCTGGTATTTCATTTTTATAATGTTTATTTATTTTTGCTTCTAATTTAAAAAAATTTATTTGCATTTTTTCATTGTTTCCTTTATTAACTTTATTATTTAATTTTTTAATAAAACTCATTATTTTTTTCTCTACTTTACATATTTTAATATCAGCACATTCATTATCTAATGTACAACATTTTGATTCACAATGATCATCTATTTTACATTCTTCTCCATCTTTATATAATTCTTCATGTATTATTGGTATTGGTGTTTTTTTTAAACTTGTTGGTAAAGGATGAGATTTTTTTTTAGAAATTTGAGGTTTTGAATGTGATTTTTTCCCTTTATTTTTACATACTTTTTTATTTCCCTTTTCACATTTTCCTTTATCACAACAACCTTTACCTTTACATTCTTCATCTTTTGTACATTCTTCTCCTACTTTTTTTAATTCTTTTTTTTCTTTTTTAGGTCTTCCTCTTTTTTTTTTCTCTTTTTTTTCAGTTTTTTTTTCAGTTTTTTTTTCAGTTTTTTTTTCATTTTTTTTTTTTAATTTTTGTAATTCAACAATAATAAATTCTAATTGTTCTAAATTAATTTTATATTCTTCACAATCAAATTCATCTTTACCTTTTAATATTCTCTTCATTGTTTTTTCAAAAACTGTTTTATTTTTAAATTTTAAAAAACATTCTAAAACTAAATCATTATATTTTTTTTTAATGATATTTTCTAAAAAATCAAATAAATCTCTTTGTGGTTTTTTCATATTTTCTCTATTTATCATTATTATATATATATATTTATAAGACATTTATTATATATAAATTATTTTTTTATTATTACAATTGATTTTTTAATTATATAAATAATATATATGTCTATCAAAGATTTAAGTTCGGATAAAGTCATATTGTTATCATTAATAGGGAATTCATTAGAAGTAACATTACAACATCCATTAAATGTATTAAAAAATTATAAACAATCATCATTGACAAATAGTTATAAATTTAATTGTAGTTTTAAAAATTTATATAGAGGATATGTTTTTAATTTTTATAATGTTAATACCGTATCATTAATACAATATTATAGTTATTATTTCTTATATAAATATACTAAAAATGATTTTTTTTCAGGATTATTTTCAGGATTAATGGGAGGTTTATTAGCAAGTCCATCAGAATTTTATATAATAAATAAAAATAATGAATCATTATTACAAAATATAAAAAATAATAAATTAAGAAATATATATAAATATGGTTTAAAGAATTGTTTAATAAGAGAAGGAATATATACTAGTTGTTTATTTACATTAACACCAAGATTAGAAAATTTTATTAATAAAGATTTTTCATATGGAAATATTATATCACCAGTAATAAGTGGTATAACAGCAACATTTTTATCACATCCATTTGATACAATAAAAACAAATCAACAAAAAAATTATCATAATATAATTAAAGATCATAAAATAAGTTTAAAAAATAGTTATAAAGGATTTGGATGTAGAAGTTTTCGAATAACAACAACATATTTCATATTAAATGAAACTAATAAATTCTTTATAAAAAATTATTTTTAATTAAAAAGATAATATTATATATATAAATAAATGTGTGGCATTTTCTTATATATTCAAAAATTAAAACAGATTGAAGAAAGTAAAAGACAAAAAATAGAAAAATCATTTAAAAAAATAAAAAATAGAGGACCAGATAATAGTAAATTAATAGAAAATAATAAAATGATGATGGGATTTCATAGATTATGTATTATGGATAAAAGTGAATTAGGAAATCAACCATTTGAATATAATAATAAAACTTTAATATGTAATGGTGAAATTTTTAATTATAAAGAAATTATAGAAGAATTTAAATTAAAATGTGTATCTCAAAGTGATTGTGAAGTTATTTTACATTTATATGAATTTTATAAACAAGAAAGTTCAAATGATAATGAAATTATACATAAATTATGTAATAAATTAGATGGAGAATTTGCATTTTGTTTATATGATAGTGATACAAAAAAAACATTTATTTCAAGAGATCCATATGGTGTAAGACCTTTATTTTATAATCATGATAGTTTAAATTATATTATTTTTGCATCAGAAATGAAAGGATTATATGATTTATCAGAAGATAATCTAAATCAAATTAGACAATTTAAATCTGGTCATTTTATGATATATGATAATAATAAAGAAATTATAACATCATATCATAAATATATTAAAGATTTATTATTAATTGAAAAAGTTGATCATAAAGAAGATGAAATATTAAAAAATATCAATAAAATATTTAAAGAAGCAGTATATAAAAGAATAATGAGTGATAGAGAAATATGTTGTTTATTAAGTGGTGGTTTAGATAGTTCATTAGTTGCATCAATAGTATGTAGTAAATTTGAACCATATACTGTAAAAACATATTCAATTGGAATAAAAGGAAGTCCAGATTTATATTATTCACAAATTGTAGCTGATCATATTAAAAGTGATCATACATTAATTGAATTAACCGAAGAAGATTTTTTAAATTCAATTGAAGAAACAATAAAAGTAATAGAAAGTTATGATATAACATCGGTAAGAGCAAGTGTAGGAAATTATTTAGTATCAAAATATATAAAAGAAAATAGTGATTGTAAAGTAGTATTTAATGGAGATTATAGTGATGAAGTATTAGGAGGTTATATCTATTTTAATAAATGTGAAGATCCAAATGAATTTAATGTTGAAACAAAAAGATTAGTAACCGATATTTGTTATTTTGATAGTTTACGAAGTGATAGATCAGTATCTCAAAATGGTTTAGAAGCAAGAGTGCCATTTGCTGATAAAAATTTTATAGAATATATTTTTTCAGTTAATCCCGAATTAAAAATTGCAAAAACAAATAATTATGTTGAAAAATATTTATTAAGAAAAGCATTTGCAAATGATAATTTATTACCAGATGAAATTTTATGGAGACAAAAAGAAGCATTTAGTGATGGTGTATCAAGTCAAAAACGATCTTGGTATCAAATTATTCAAGATTTTGTTGATACTCAAATTACTGATGAAGAATTTAATACAAATAAAAATGATTTTTTAATTAATAAACCAATGACAAAAGAGGCTTATTATTATAGAGTAATATATAATAAATATTATAAAAAAACGGACCAAGTAATCCCATATTATTGGTTACCAAAATATTCAAATGCAACCGATCCTTCAGCAAGAACATTAAATAATTATATAGTATAAATTATTGATTTTGGTTTTTCTTCTTCTTTATATTCGGGTAATTCAATATCATTATTTTCAATAACAATACCCCATTTAATTCTTAACCAAATTCTATCATAAATATAATGAGTTAAAAATTCGATAATTACATCTAATATTGCAAATTCTATACCATTCATTATACTTTGTTTAAATATAATGACTGTTGATATTGATATTAATATAAAAACAATTATTCTTAATAATATTACTTTACATAAAGTTCTTTTTTTCGTTTCCATCTTATTATTTTTTTTTTTTCAATTTTATTTAATATTCCCACCAAGTTTGTCCATCATATGTAAAAATAGCATAATATCCAACATCATGTTGTATTCTATTATCTTTTATATATTTTTTTCGTTCTTCACTTTTCCAAAAATCAATATTAATTGATCCATATTTAGTATCTTTTAAATTATGAATTAATAAAGCTGGATATTGAATATCCTCAAAATATTCATACATAATATATTTTCTTTTTTGAAAAATAGTATCTACTAAATCATCTAATACATATAACATTTTTTCTTTGTGTTCCATTTCATATTTAAAATCTAATATAATATTCTCGATTTCAAGTGGCAAAAAATCCATTTAATAAAAATTATTTTTTCAATTTTATTTTAAAATTTTCAATAGAAAAAATACAATTTTCCAATGTTATTTCTTCTTCTTTTAATTTTTTAAAATCCCAATGAAGAGGGTAGTTTTGTTTATTATGTCTTATAAAAAAAGATTTACCTTTTCTAAGTTCAACATTTTTATCTTTATATGTTCCAATAGATTTTGGAAGTAATAAAATACATTCTTCTAATGTTATTTTATTTAATAATTTTCCCTTTGGTAAACTTAAATATAATGTATCTTTTATCCCTATTTCACCATACATAACTCTTGGTCCCCATTTTGATTTAAATCTATAAAAATTTTTATTTTGATAATTACCAATATAAAAATCATTATTTTTAGAACTAGTATTCTCAAATTTTTTAACATCTGGTTTAAATTTATTATAATAATCATCTACTACATTATACCAAATTTTTTCTTTATTTAAAATATTACTTAAATCATCTTCTATTTCCGAAGTAAAATTATAATTCATAATAACTTCGAAATTAGTTTCTAAAAATTTTGTAACTGTTGCACCTAATTCAGTAATAATTAATTTTTGTTTCTCTCCTTTGATTTTTTCGATTATCGTATAACGATATATGTTATTATTTTCTAATTTTAAATTTTCTGATTCAACTTTAATTGGTTTAATGTCTTTTTTTACAATATAACCTTTATTTTTAATACTTTCAATGGTATTTCCATATGTAGATGGTCTACCAATACCTAATTTTTCTAATTCTTTAACTAATTTTGATTCATTATATCTTGAACCACTTGAAATATATTTTTTTTTACTATTAATAATAATATATTCTAATTTGTCATTCATTTGAATTTTATCAAAAAATAAATAATCTTTATTTAATTCTTCTAAAGTATTTGATAAGATTTTAAATCCTAAAAAATAAAAATAATTAATTTTTTTTTGAAATTTTTTTTTAGTTTCTGAAACATTAACCTTAATATCTTTTGATTTAAATTTAGAATTTTCCATTAAACATTCCAACGACCTTTTCCATATTAAATTATATATTTTTTTCTCTTGAGGATCATCTATTTCACTTGATAATTTATTAATATTAGTTACGCGAATACATTCGTGTGCTTCTTGACTACTTTTATTTTTTTTACTAAAAGTTCTCAATTTAAAATAATTTTCTCCATAATTTTCAATTATATATTTTTTCATCATATTTTTTGCTTCCGTAGACATTTTATATGAATCTGTTCTAATATAAGTAATAAATCCTTGTTGATATAATTTTTGTAATATCATACTTGTTTTTTTAATACTATATGGTGAACTTTGATTAATAGTAGAAGTAATATATGGTTTAGAAGGGTGAGATTCTTCATTTTTTTCAATAATGGAATGAATAGAAAAATCAGATCTTTTATATTTTTGAAATAATGATTTTATTTCTTTTAAACTTTTATACTTTTTTTTCTTATTATATATACAATCTTTTAATACATAATTTTCATTTTCAAAATCTCCTAAAATTTCATAATAACTATCTTCTTTGCCATTTTTTATCTCTTCTTCTTTTTCATATATTAATTTTGTTGTAGTTGATATAACTCTGCCAGCAGAACATCCTTTTTGAATTTCTTTGGCTGTTATTTTACTAATATCAAAACCAATTAATCTATCTAAAACACGCCGAGCATTTTGTGAATATACCATATCAATATCTATTTTTTGAGGATTTTGAAAAGCTGTTTTTAATGCTTTTTTTGTAATTTCATTAAATATAATTCTATTTTTTTCATTGAAATCTAATTTTAAATATTTAGCGACATCATAACCAATTTTAGCACCTTCTAAATCTAAATCAGTAGCAATGATAACTTTATCAACTTTTTTTTTAAAATCTTTTAACTCTTTAGCTACTTTTTTCTTTTTAGGATCAATAATAAAATTTGGTTCATAATTATTATCAAAATCAACACCCATATTACCTACACCAGATAATGCTAATTTCATAATATGACCAACAGAAGCTTTAACTATAAATTCATCATTTGGAAAACATTCTTTTAAATATTTTTGAATTTTTTTACATTTACTTGGACTTTCAACAATAACTAAATATTTCATATTAATCTATATTAATTTAAAATATTTTTTCAATTTTAACGAAAATATGCCATTAAACCTTGTTGGTTTTCTTCATCTTCTTTTTTTTGATTTAATGCTTTACCTTCTTGTTGTTGACCATCACATTTATATCCTGGGATTTTTTTTGCAACTTCTTCAGAATGTTTTTCACAAGGACAACATTTCATATGTTGACTAAATTTGGCTTTATTTTCAGCCATAATTTTTTCAGCATTTTGTTGTAAATGTAATCTATATGCATTATTATCAACTACATTTTCATATAATTGTTTTCTTGGTCTGTAATCAGTAGTAAGAATATTTTTTATATTATTTGGACATTGGTTATTTGTTGGATTACTCATTGTTTATATATTATTATATATTATTTTTTTTTTATATAATTAATTAAATAATTTAATTTAATTTAATTATCTATATTATATAAAGTTTTGTTTTAATGAACTTTCTAAAATTTTTTCATATTCAAAAAAGGATAGTAAATATATCTCATCCGAAAAAAATAACTACTCGATTTACTTTCAGAATTGAATATTTAGAAAACAATAGTGGATTTATTTGTCATGAAATTTATCCAAATTATAAGGGTAATCTTATTAAATTACAGAAAAAAAAATAATTAAGAATTATTTTGAGATTTGTTTCGATATATTCTTGGTTTGATAAGGAAACGCCAAATTGCAAATCCAATTACCAAAACTATTGCTAATTTTATCATTAAAAATAACCATCCAAACATCCAACTAAAAAAACCTTGTTTTTTTGGTTTTTCAACTCCTTCTTTTTGAGGTTCTTCTCCTTTTGGTTCGGATTCTGGTTCGGATTCTAGTTCAGATTCTGGTTCGGATTCTGGTTCGGATTCTAGTTCAGATTCTAGTTCTGGTTCAGATTCTAGTTCTGATTCAATTTGTAATTCTTGTTCTACAAGATTTGATTGTATACTTTGTTGTTCTACTTTCTCTTCAACTGCAACTTCTTGATTTTGTTGAATATCTTCGATTTTTAATGGTTTTGCTTCTTCTTCTTCATTTAATGGTAATATTGGTTGTTTTAATTCTGGTTTTTGAGGTAAAGGTTTTTGAGGTAAAGGTTTTGGTTGTGGTTTTGGTTGTGGTTTTGGTTGTGGTTTTGGTTGTGGTTTTGGTTGTGGTTTTGGTTTTGGTTTTTGAGGTTTTGGTTTTTGAGGTTTGGGTTTTTTATTTTTATTTATTTGTTTATAAACATGAGATGGTGGTCCATAATTTTCTATTTTATTATTATTATGAAAAGTTTTTAATTTAAATAATTTATATAAGTTTCTATTGGAAATATCCATTTTATATTATATCTAAATATATTTAATTTAAAAATTTAATAAGTTTAGTATATGAACCTTGAACATAATCACCAGATTTAACTAAAATTTTTAAAGGATTAGATAAAGGAATAAAAATATCACATCTACTACCAAATTTTATTAAACCTAATTCTTCGTTTTGTTTTACTGTTGTTTTTTCTTTAACAAACGGTATTATACTTCTAGCTAAAACACCAGCAATTTGAGAAACTATTATATTACCTCTATAAGTATTAATATGATAAATCATTTTTTCATTATATTTGCCTTTTTTAATCATATATGCTGGATTAAATTCACCTGGTTTATATAAAATCTTAGTTAAAAAGCCAGAATAAGGAATATATTGAATATGAGGATCATGTAATCTAATAAAAATTACTATATGTAAAAAATCATTAGTTTTTTCAATATTTTTAATAATACCATAAGAAGGTGCATAAATAAATTGTTTATTTATTTGTGGATTATTTAAAGGAATTCTATAAAAAAAATAAATAAAAATCATAAGAATAGAAAGAAAAATAGTTATCTTATAAAATGAAGTTTTATATGAAATGAAAATAAAAAAAATAATGAAAGAAACTTTTTTAAAATCATAAACAAAACAATAGTTATTTAAAATATTCATTATATATTAAATAAACTTAATTTAATTAATTTAATTGATGAAGTTTCGAACCAAACTCCCGAAGTTTTGCACGACATTGTGTACATGGGTATAATTTTCATATATAACATGTGTTCCATGAAGAAAATCCGAAATATCTTCAGTATAACCAAAATCTAAATTCAAAATAACTAAATTATCTTCAAAATTTAAATTATAATCTTTAATATAAAAATTTGTAAAATCAAATTGAGTTTTAACAAAATCAATAAAATTAGAAAATTCGGAATGAGAAATTTTCAACTTATCAATTAAAATATTTTCAATAAAGATCATAGAATTTTCTATATATTCCCATCTTTTTGGATACTGTAAAAAAGTATAATTATCATCAGTTAAAATTCTTGACCAAAAATATTTTTTAATAAAACATTTAATATCTATTTCATGATTATGAGTATTAAATTGAGATTTCAATCTATTATAAATTTCAAATTCTAATTTACTAAAATCAATAAATTGATTTTGTCTAAAATGTTTTGAAACATTTTTTTTAGAATGATCAAAAATATCTTGTGATTTAATATTAAACATTAAAAAATTTAGAAAGTTCAAATCATAATTTTCTATAATATATTTGTTTAAAAACATTAGAATTTCAGAATTATCATGATTAGCCAAAAAAGTGTATTCAAATACATCATTCGTATAAAAAACAGAAAATTTTTCTATAATACTTAAAGAATCTTTATCAACATAATCATAACATAATTTATTAACTAATTTTTTATAAATAAATGGCATATTTTATTATAATAAAATATAAATAAATTTTAAAAAAAATTAAAAAGGTCATATAAATTGAATAAATATTTTGATTGCAGCATATGATGACGATCTAACATATTTTTTACATTGATATGATATTTTTTTAAATCGTCAAGTTTATATGTAAATTCTTTGACAAATAAATCTGGATTTAATGCTTCTATTTCATTAATTATTGGCGTTTCTCTATCTGATGTTACATCTAATCTAAAATAACTTAAATCATATTTTTCATTAAAAATTTTATATACTTTTTCCCCTAACTCTATTTCTACTTTACTTGGTTTATAAATTTCATTTTTTGATCCACAAGCAGTACATACGAGATTTTCATCTCCAATTTGTGTACATTTACGAGCGAATACATATTCACCATTAATAAATGTTATCTTGCGTTCTCCATATTTTTTAAAATCATTGGTATATAATTGTACAATTAAACCATTATTTTGAAAACGATTATAATAAATTTTTAATTTTTCCTCATCAATTCCATCTAATATCTCACTTCCTATACTACGCTCAGATATTAATGGTTTTACTAAATATTTTTTTTCATCTTTATTATATTTTAATAAATCATTAAAACTATTAATCTTAATAGTCTTATAAAAATTAAACTCATTCTGATAATCTAATATATATTGTTTTGATAAATTATACTTTAATGTCTTATAATTATTAACTATTTTTACTCCATTTATATTATTAAACTTTTCTAAAAATTGAAAAAATTCTTCTCTATAATCATTCAAACTAACAGTTAATTTTTTACTTCTTATTGGTTTTCCAAAAAATCCACAATGTAATATTTTATTCTGATTTAAACTTCTTTTTTTTATTTTATTTGTATTTAAACATGCAACTTTAGTCGTATCTCTAAATATATCTAATAGATATACATTATAATTATTATTTATTAAATATTTTGCTAATGAATGCAATGATTCTGCATATACAAAATCATTATTCTCTCCAAAAAAAAAAGTAGTTAAAAAAGTGACTTCGTGATTATTCATTTTTTTTTGAGATGACTAAAATTATTTTATCAATTTTAAAAAATAAAATCTTTTTTTTTATAGATATGTTTATTATTATCAATATATTTATTAATATCAATAATATTATTCATTTTATTATTAAAAACTTTTAATCTAAAATCTTCATTATTAATAAGACTTTCAATAAATAAACCGATTAGAAAGTTTTTTTTAGAAAAAGGAATAATTAATTTATTTTTATCACAATAAAGATTTTGATCAATATTACATATAATTCTTTGATTATTTTTTTGAGTATTAATTTTTTCATAATTAATTAATTTATTTTCTTTAAAAGAAATAATTTTATCAACAATACTAAAAATATGATCAGAAAATAATTTTTTATCAGTATTAATAATTTGATTTAAAGTTAATTTATCATTACGATTATTATTTAAATAATTACTAAATTCTAAAATAAATCTTTGATAAATTTCTAAATCATATTTTTCTTTTACAAATCTAATTTCTTCTTTTATTTTTTCATTATCAAATAAAATATTATTAATATTATAATATAAAAATTTAGAACTAATAATATCATATTCTAATTTATTATATTTTGAAGGAATAATAGGGATAATTAAATTATTTCTTAATTCAATACCAACAATATTTTTTTTATTATCATCAAGAATCATTTTTTCATAAAGATAATTTTCATCTTTTAATTTAATTTTAATACTATTCATAAAATTTTTTGTATTTTCAAAATTTTTAAGATAATTATTTTTTTCAAAAAATTCAAAATCATTAAAAATTTCAAAATCATAATCAATATCAATTTCAGAAGGTAAAACTGGAATAAGATTATTATTTATATCAATTAAATAATTAACTTTATAAAACTTATCAATTAATTGTTTTTTAATTTCAAATTTTTTAATTAATTTTTTAGCAGAAAAATAATTATTTTTAAAAATAATATTTATCCAATTTTTGAAAAAATCTATTAAATTTCCAAAATAATTATTAATATCAATATTATAGGTTTTATTAATATTTTTAAAAATATCTAGATGACTTATTTTTTTATTAAAAATACCAAGTTGTAATTTATTTTTTTTTAAAAATATAGGTTCTAATTCTCCTGAAAAATGTTTATATAAAAAAATAATATTTTTATCAGAATCAAAATAGTCAATCATATCAATAAAATTATATTTAACAATATTTATATCTGAATCTTCGTCATCTTCATTAATTTTTTTAAATAAAATAATATTAATACCATTATTATAATTTTCAAATATACCAGGATATTTTAATATATCAACAATCCAATTAATATCAACTTTATCACTATTAAGATAATTAATATAATTATCAATGTTTTTGAAAAGAATATTTAATTTACCTTCATTTAAAATTTTAAAAATTTCAGGTTTATCATCTAATTTCTTTTTAATTTTATTAATTATTATATTTTTTTTTAAATTTAAAATATCTTCTAAAATACTTAAAATAACATTTTTCTTCTGATCATAACCTTTTTTACAAAAACCATATTTTTTTAAAACTCTATTAGAATTATTATATTGTTTGAAAAGAAAGTTTTCATAATTTAATTTTTTTCTATCATTTAATAGAAAAATAAAATTATTAAAAAGATTATATAAAGGTTTACATAACATACCAAAAGTAGTATTAATATTTAAAGCTTCAGAATATATATAACCATCAATTCGAGTTTCATTTTCAATTAATTTTAAATAATTTTTCCAACTTATTTTATTTTTACAAAATAACATATTTTTTCTATATCTTTTATCAATAATATGATCATCATCTTTTTTATTATATTTTTGTCCAAAACAACAAGGTTGGCAAACTAAATCTCTAATTTTATTATCAGGTAAATTATCTTTATTACTATATTTAGAAATATCTAAGAAACCAATTAATGGTTTAATTTTAACATTATCTTTATTTTCAGAATAATTTGGACAAGTTAATGCTTTATTTTTAAATTGAATTGTACTATTAATAATTTCATTAGTATCTGGATCTGTACGAATAATTAAATCTTTTACTTCACTTCTTAATTGTTTTAAACTAGTTTCATTGATTTTTTTCGCATCTATATCATTATCAATATTATCATTATAAAAATTTTTAAAATTAAAAATTAAAAAAGTATCATAAAATTGTTGAATAAAAATATCATATTCTATTAAGTTAAATAATTTAATTTTATTTTTTTTACCATCATTTAAATATATCATTATATTTTGTAATTCATTTTTTTTAATATCTTTAATTTTAAAAATTTTATTAATAATATAAATAATTAATTTTTTAATAAAGCTTAAATGTTTATAATTTTTATGAGTACCATATAAAATAAGGTTTATTAATTTAAATTTTTGAACTATTAAACTAATAATTTTAGTCATACTTATTCCTTTTATAATTTTTTTTTCTGACTTATTATTTAATTCATTAATTAAATTTTTAAATAACTCATATTTAGAAGGAAATTTTTTAGAAAATAAATATTCTGATAATTCATGAATATTTTCTTTATTATTTAAATTATATGTTTGTAATAAATCATTATTATAATATTCTTTTAAAAAATCAATTAAATTTTCACCATTTTCTTCTATATTTTTTATTTTTTTATAATATTCTTCATAATTTGTTTCATTAACTAAATTTTCTTTAATTTTTTCATGAATATCTTTTAAAACAACTTTAATTTGTTTTTGTTCTGAATCTATTTGATATACATCTGATGCAAGTTTTTGAATTTTTTTCTTACCTTTAGCTTTATAATGAATTATTTCTAAATAACATTCTTGATAATCTTTATATTCATATTTACTATTCCAATAATTACAATAATTTAAATATGAAAACGAACCTAAATCTTCATTTGTCCCCCCAAATTGAATATTTTCAATACTACATTCAATCTTATCTAATTTTTTAAATCTATTTTCTTCATAATCTTTATTAAAATCAATGACCTCTTCATATGTTCCAGAACCAGTACCCATAGGTTGTTTTTGTGCTTGACATCTTTTAGTATATTGTTTGATATTTTTATCAGAACAACTATTATATTTCAAATTATTAAATACATTTTGTAATTGTTTTAATGCTTTAATATGTTTAGTAGATTCTTCTTTTTTTTGTATTTTTTTATAAATTTTTTCTTTAATTTCTTTAAATTTTTTCATATCATTATTATATTTTTCTATTTCTTTTTTATCATTTTTTTTTAAATTTTTTTTTAAATAATATGCTTTATTATATTGATTTATACATTTTCTATATTTTTGATTTAATAAAATAAGATTTTGTTTTGATAAAATTTGTAAATCATTTTCTTTTTTTTCATTTATAAAAATACATATTTTTGAAATTTCTTTGACATTTTTATCATTTGGATTATTTAATATATAAAACATTTTTTTGATAAATTTTTCTATATTTTTTATATCATCATAATCTCTTAATCCGAATACATTTATAATATATTTATCATTATTATCTTCGTCATCTTTTTTAATATTAAAAAAAACACCATAATTAATTGGAACAATTTGGTTATCAAAATGTTTATATCTAGCAAGATAATTTTTATAAATATTTTTAGCTTCAAAGAAATTTTTTTGAAAATCAGACATAATATTATGAATTAAAATATCTGTAATTTCTTCATCTGTTTTAATATTATTTGTATCTAGTTCTCTGATATTTTCTATTTTAAAATAAATGTATCTATCTGTTAATACACCAAGATTAATATTATTAATTTTAATATATCTAAAATCGTTAATATTATAATTAAAATCTCTAATAAAATAATTATTAAAACATTTAGATAATTTATTAATTTTATTATGAATATCATCGATTTTTTGATTTGATATTTCAAAATTTAAATTAATTGAATTAATATTTGTTTTTTTTGGATTTTTATTCCAGTTTTCAAATTTTTCATTTGATAATGGTATTTTTATATCAGAAAAATTAAAAATATTTAATTTATTAAGTTTTTTTAGTAATTTATTAACTTTATTATTTATTAATAATAATTGTTTTTGATTTATATAAATCTTTTTTTTATTTGATATTACAATTGTTACTTCAACTTTTAAATTTTCATATAAATGAATGTAAAAATATTTTTTTTCACCGAAGATTTCTTCTGGCAATAATGTTAAAAATCTAATTATTTTTTTATTTTTTACTACAAGATTTAATGTTTCAATCTCTTCTTTTAATGGACGATAATATTTTTCTAACATTACACCTTCTTCTGGTAAATAAGATGATATAAATGGAGTTTGTTCATTTAATTCAAATAAATGAAAAATTAATGAAAAATTAATTAAAGAATTTGTTTCTTTTGAATTATTTATTTTATAATTTATTTTATTAATATATTTATTCATTATAATATCTTTATCATCTAATTCATTGAATTTTTGATCTATTATCTCTTTATTTTCTATATCTGGTCCCCATCCTTCATAAAAATCATCTTCAGTTTGATATTTCCCATATTTTTCACTCATAATTTGATCAATTGTATAAATATTTAAATCATCATTCACTTTTCTTTTATTTAATTGAATCTTTCTTAAAGTTATTTCTACATATTTATCTTTTTTAATATTATCTAAAAATTTTAAATAATAATTAGCAAAATTTATATTTGGATAATATAATTTTGAATATATTTCAATACTATTATATTGATTATTTTTTTTATATAAACACATTTCGGGAAAATAACTCATTGTTAAATTTTCATAATTAAAATTTTTTAATAACATAAATGATGTATTATAAATATATTTATATTCTTTACCATCATTTAATGATATTGAATCTAAATATTTATATAATGTATTTTTTTTATCTTTTTTGAGAAATTGTTTATTTATTTCTATAATATTATCGTATGGTGATAATATACTTTTATTATTATAGATATACTGTATTTCTTTTTTTTGATTATCTATTAAATTAAATGATAATTTTTTTTCTTTATTTCTTAAATATATTAATTCTGGAAATGGAAATATCCCTTTATAATTTTTATATTCTCCTTTAAAATTTTTCCAATCAAAATATTTTTTAAAAAAATAAATTTTTTTACAATTATTACATATAAATATTTTATTTCCATTTTTTGATCCTCCCATTCCAGCACCATAAAGTTCTTCATCGTCTGATAATTCATCTATATTTATTGATGATAAATCAGATTCATCAAAATCATCATCAAATTCAATTTCTGACATATCTTCATCTATATCTATATCATCTATTTCTTGTTGTGTTTTTATTTGACTAATTTTGATATTTTGATCCATTATTATAATTTGATTCTCATTTTCTATATTTTTTAAATCTCTATCTGCAAAACAATATACACATGTTTTTTTATTTTTATTATTTTCTTGTATATCGATTTTATCCATTAATTTTTTAGATAATTTTTTTAATAAATAATCAATTGAATAATCTTCTCGTACTTCTAATTCTATTTCATTTACAATTTCTTTCTTTGTTTCTTGAACATAATTATTAATATCAATATTTTTATTATCGATTTTCTTTAAATAATCTAATGCTTCTTTATCATTATTATATAATAATGACTCTAATTTAATTTTGATTTTTAACATTATATATATATAATTAATATATAAATAATTTTAATTTAAAATCTAGAATCTAGAATTCATCATCACAATTTTGAGGACTTATTACAAATTTTACATATGATTTTGAATCGATTTGATATTCCATTTCAACTGGATGATCTCTATCTATTAATTTTACTATTAAATTCTTTGAAAATTTATCCGATTTACAAAAAATTCGTATATATTTTAATAATAAGAATACATCTAAATTTTCTGTAATATTTATTGATACTAATTGATTATTTTCAAAATTTGAATTTAATTCTATTAATTCATTTTTACTTTTAAATTTTACATTATTTTCATTTAATAATTCATAAGAAATTTGTATTTTATCATCAAATTTCTTTAATTTCCCACATATTTTACTAAATTCTTTTGAATTTATTACAAAACTTTGATCAAATTCCATTTGAAAATCTTGAACTTCATCAATTAAATTTTCATTTAATAAATTTAATTTGAATTTATCACAATTTTTAATATATCTACAAAAATGTATTAACATATTATCTTCTTCAAATATTACTTTGATTTGTTGATCTGTTTCTTTACAATCTAAAATGTTCATCAATTCACTGATATTTATTACTACTACTTTATTATTATCTAAAATATTTGATCTTTCATAACAATCTTTTATCATTATATCTAATAGACATACTAAGCTTTTATCTATCATTTTAATTTCAAATCCTTCATTATTAAAAACTATACGACATTCTTCTACTAAATCTTTTAATATTGAACAAACTTCATATAAGATATTATTTTTAAATAATACATAGTTTTTATCTTTATCTGGATCATCAAGATTTATTTCTTGAATATCATCTATAATTTCGATAATTTGTTCTTTAACTTCCATTTCTTCATCTGTATCTGAATCTTCATATTCTTTTCTATGTTCAATTAATTTTTTAATTAATTCTTTTTTTTTAATTTTTGGTTCAAAATTAAATAATTTTTCTTCTTTAATTCTTTTTCTTAGATCTTTTACTTTAATTTTTTGAATTGAATCTAATGATCCTTCAATCAAATCAATATCATCCATATTTATTATGTTTTAAATTTTCAATTTTAATAAAAATTTAACGAAAACGAATACATAAGAATACAGATAATAAGCAAATTAAAAAACATATTCCTGTAATTAACATAACAAACAAAATTTGTTGATATATATTTAATTCTGTCCAAAATTCAAATTCTGAAGTAGATTTTTTTGGAAAAGGTGTTGGTTTTAGTGTTGGTCTTGGAGTAGGTTCAGGAGTAGGTTCTGGTGTAGGTTCTGGTGTAGGTTTTGGTGTAGGTTCAGGAGTAGGTTCAGGAGTAGGTTCTGGTGTAGGTTTTGGTGTAGGTTCAGGAGTAGGTTCTGGTGTAGGTTGAGGAGTTGGTTCAGGAGTAGGTTCTGGTGTAGGTTGAGGAGTTGGTTCTGGTTCAGGAGTTGGTTCCGGTGTTGGTCCAGGTGTAGGTTCTGGAGTAGGAATATCTAAATATAATAATTCATTATTTCCAGTAGCACTTCCCATATCTAATTTATTACTTAATCTTTGTGATTTTAATAAATCTAAAATTTGTTCATTATTAAAAGTTGGATTTTGACTCCATAAATAACCTACTGCTCCAGCAACAAAAGGTGAAGCCATTGAGGTTCCCGACATTGTTTGACATTCAGTATCACTATAATAAGCAGCAGATATAATATTTTCACCAGGAGCATAAATATCAACACAATTACCATAATTAGAAAACCAAGAAACTTGATCCCATAGATTAGAAGCACCAACAATAATACCACCCGTTGTATCAATATCCCAATATTTTTCATTCATACATTTATCCAATCCATCATTACCAGCAGCTAACATAAACACTCCTCCTGATGAAATAAACTGATTAATTTCATCTTTAACATTACTTGAAATACCAAAAGATAAATTTATAATAGATTTATGACCATTATTAATCATAAGTTGTTCAACATAATCAATTGCTAAAATCATATCACTAACATAAGCACTACCATCACAATCAATAGAAATCTTAACAGAAAAAATATTAGCATCTTTTGCAATTCCTGTTATACTTCCAGCAATACTACCAGCTACATGAGTACCATGACCATCACAATCTTCTTCTGTGCTTGCACCATGATTACCAAAATTAGTTAAAATTGTAGGTGGATTTGAGAAAATTTCATGATTTGCATTAACACCAGTATCTAAAACATAAATATCAATATCATCTCCATTTAATTCTTCATTATCTTCAAATAAAAAATAATTATCAAGAGGTAAATCTACTTGATTTACTCTATCTAAATTCCAAGAATTTAAACAAGTTGAATCAATATGACTATTGGTTTCATGATATTTTGAATGTAGAAGTCTACTTGAACCGATAGAAACTATTTCATCATCGTCAATATCTAAAACATTATCATCATTAAAATTATCTTTATTTAAATCAGTTTCGACAATAACAAAATCTTCTTTCATTAATAAAACTTCCGTATCATTAATAATAGAATTATCAAACCATTTTTTTGTATCTTTTTCCTTTAGTTTAATAATATATCTATTTGCCAAAGTTAATTGCAACAATAAAACATAAATAAACATCATTTTTTATTATAGTATTTATTATAAATATATAATAAATTTTAATTAAATTTCTTCAATAATTTCATTTTCTTTTTTTTCATTTGCTTCTAAAAGTTTTCTTTCCTTTAATTCTTTATTATATTCAATGGCTTTTTGTTTATAAACATTCTTATCAATTAGGCTCATAGTTCTCCAAATTTCACCTTTAATTTTAGAATATTCACCGAATTTTCTATTAGGATATCTCTCTTTAATTTGGTCAATAATTTTAGAATCTTTTAAAAAAATTGCATAACTAGTCATCGTACCTTTTTTATTAGTATTTCTTTTTCTTTTAATTTTAATATTACCAAGATAATGATTATAAAGAGTTTCATGATTAATATTGAAGTTTTCTGAAATATCTTTTAATATAAAAGATAGGAATGGAATCATACTTTCGGAATAAATCGATAATAACTTATTTTGAGTAACCATATTTAATATAATGTAATTTATAATTCAATACTTAAATTAATTTTTTCTTTTTTCTTTAAAGAAAAAGAAAAACTTTTTTCTAAAAAATATAAACATTGTAATAAACAATCAGATAAATCATCCTTTTTTTTAGATAAATTGAAAAAATTAGTAATTTCTTTATTATCTAAAATATCTAATACATAAATTGTATTTAAAATAGCAGTTTTTTTTCTATTTTTATATTTTTTAGTTTCTACAATAGTATTTTCTTTAACGAATTTTAATTTATTTGAAGCATTAATATAATAAACATTATTCATATTTAATTTAGAATTACAAACACCATTTATTAGAAAATAAGAATAAATATGATTAGAAATAGTTTTCATTCTAGGTCCTTTTAAAACAGGTTGTAATTCAATTAAAACAATATCAACTAATAAAAAATGAAGATATTTTTCATCAAAAATATTAATAATTTTTATTAAAAGATCATTAACTGGATAATTTTTACAATTTAAAACTTTAATTTTTTGTAATTTATAATTTTTATTATATTCTTTTAATAATAAAACTTTATGAGATGCACATATTTTTTTACCATTACAAAGATATTTCACTTTTTTTTTACACTTATCTAAAGAACATTTATCTAATTTTTTATCAAATTTTTCTAATTGTAAAGGTTTTTCTTTATCAATATTTTTTTTATGTTTCTTACAAAAATGAAATTCATCATTTTTTGATTTAAAAAAAGCAACTTTAGTACAATTATTACATTTTTTTTGATTATCAAAAACATCTTTTAAAAGATTAATAACTTTCCATTCTAAAATTTTTATAGTTTTATCATCTTCATTATATTTAATGATAGAATATGCAAGATTTTTAATACCTACATCAAATGATAAGATTAACATTTACTTATAATATAAAGAAGTATAAAAAATATTTATTATATTATTTAAAATAATATATTAAATTTATAAATTATCTAACATTTTAGAAATATCTGAAAAATCAAAAGCATCTTTGCTTCTTTCTTGAACTTCATCTTTTTCTAACATATTCATTGATTCTCTTACATGTGGTAATTGTGAATCCATGGCTTCTTTAATTGCTTGGTGACCTTCACTTTTAGGATAAAGCATAACTTCATGTAATTCAATGGAAATATTTTTAATACCAGATTTTTTGAATTCTTTTTTATGTCTTTTCATAATATCTTTATAAACACCATTTTCAGATCTAATTTCAGGATACATAAAATAATCTGTGTGTAAAATAACATCATTTGCAATAATATTATAAAATCCAGTTAATGCATCTTTTCCACCACCACGCATTTTATTACCTCCTTTTACTTTTTTTAAAAATTCTTTATGATTTAATTTTTTAATTCGTTGTGCGTTAGTTTTATAATTAATAGTAATTGATTCATTATTACGATCAATTTTAATTGGTTTTTGTAATTTAACTCTTTTCATTTTATAAACATATCTTTTATGTTTTGATCCTCTAGTTGTTTCTTTAAGAATAATAATTAAAGTACATTGACCTTTTATTCTTGATTGTCTACATTCTCTATTAAATGCTTTTTTTGCTGCTCCAATTGCATCACGAGCAATATATCTACCTTCAGTTTTTGATTTATCTTTTTCATTTCTTTTTGCTAATCTAACAACTGAGAAACTTCTTTTTTTATTGGGATTTCCTCCGAATAAACCTTTCTTTTTCATTTTATATGAACCAGTATCATATTTGCCAGGTACTAAATCATAAGCATCACCCATACCAGTTTTTTCACCTACAATATGTAAATTAGTAGTAAAATTAACTTTTCTTTTATTATTAAATATCAATTTTCTTTGTTTTATTGGGTTTTTATTTAAAAAACTTTTTTTTATTTGTTTTGATAGTTTTTTATAATTTTTTTCATTAATAAAAATATTTTGTCCAATATTAATAGGATAAAAATTTTGACATTTTAAAGATTTACCTGCATCTCGGTCTTCATCGCTATTATTTTTACAATTACCTCTAACTGCTTGATCTTTAGCAAATTTTAACATATTAGCATAAGAACTATTATCTAAGCAATAAATAGATTTTCCGAATTTAATAAAAGTTAAATCTTTAGTTGGAATATCTTCAATATCCTCTTGTAAGATCATTTCTTTTTCATTTTTAAAAAATTTATTATTTTTTCTATTTTTTCCCTTTTCTTGTTCTTTTTTTGCAATAGCTCTGTGTCTTACTTTTTGAGTTTTTTCTTTTTGTTTTTTATCTTCTAAATGTTTTTTTCTTGCTGCTTTTTCTTGTTCTTTTTTATTTTTTTGAAATTTTGAATCATATTGTTTAATTTTTTCAAAAAATTTTTTTAGATTTTCTTTCCCCGAACCTTCGAAATATTCTACCCAATTATCTGCCCATAATAAATCGTTTATTTGATTGAATTTTAATTCTGGTTTCTCTATAAAAAAACTGGTTATTAATGCCATTATTTCCATCAAAGGATAATGTTCATCTGCTAATTCATCATTTGAAAAATCAATACCTGATTCTTCTATTACTTGTGCACCAATAGTTATACAAGCTTCCTGTAAATCTTCTCTATTCTCGAAATCAGTATTTATATCTTCATGTATTTCTCTCATAGTTTGGATTACTTGATTGATAATATCTTCAATATCTTCTCTATCCATTTTTTATTTATATAATTATAATATAAAAAAAAATAATTAAAAATTTGGTAATCCTACATTAACAGTATAATTATCTATACCAGAAATATTTCCTAAACTATAAATATTTATAGTAATAAAGATGACAATACAATTAATGCCAAAATATTTTAAATATTTATTTAAATCATTATCATCTTCAGTTAAATTACTATCAATATAATATAAGAATGTTAATACTGATGAAGCAATAAGTGAATAAATTAATTCAGAAATCATATTTATATATAATTATTAAAGGTTTTAATTTAATTAATTTAAATCGCGTAAAAAATTAATATCGTCTTGTGTTGATTTTTTTAATGAAACTTGTTTAATTTCATCAATTGCAGGAGTAACTTCAATTGGTAAAGGAGCTGATTTCATTGGAAGAAAATTAAATTCAGCTGGAAAATCCTTATCTTGTGTAATCTTAATAAGTGAATCTCCTCCATTTTGAGATTGAGGTTGTATTTGAAGTAATTGTGGTTGTGGTTGTGGTTGTGGTTGCGGTTGTGGTTGTGGTTGTGGTTGTGGTTGTGGTTGTGGTTGTGATTGTAGTTGTGGTTGTGGTTGTGGTTGTGATTGTAGTTGTGGTGGTTGTGATATATGTTCTTCTTCATTTATGAATGAATGATCATCATCTGGTAATTGATTCATAACATCATCAGTAATTTCTTCTATTATTTCTTTTTTGATATTTTCTTCTGATATTTTTTCTACTAAGTTATTTTCATCTACTTTATCATCTTCATCATCTTCATAATCATCATTATATTCTTCTTCTTCATTATCATTTTCTTCTTCATTATCATTTTCTTCTTCATTATCATTTTCTTCTTCATCAGAAGATTGATTATCATCACTGCTATCATTATCACTATCATCATCTACATTATTTAAATATATGTCTAATATTTCATCATAAGGTAAGAAAGAATTTATTGCTTTTTGAATTGCTCTTCTAATTAATTCTAATGAATTATTAATATTTTTTAATCTTAAACCTGGTTTTTGATTTAAATCACAAAGTAAAGTAGGTTCTAAATAAAAAGATTTAGATATAGAATTAAAACATTTTTTAAAAAAATTCATAGTGTTTGGTATTTCATATTCAATATTTATTTTTTTTCTTGAAGAAGTTTCAATTAAATTTTTAGTTGAACTAATAATTACTGCTTTAATTAATTTAGGTAAATATTTACAATTAGATTTATGAACAATGAATTTTGCATGTATTTTCAAAGTTTCATAATCCCATTCATTTATATTTTTCAATTGATCTTGAAAATTTTTTAATAATTTATTTTTATTTTTAGTTTTTTTCATAGTATTATCACATAATTCTTTATATTTCATATAAAAAGGTTCTTTTAATAATTCAATTAAATGTTGTTCATATTGTGTTTTAACAGAAGTTAAATAATTAAATTTTGGTGTTCGTTCAATCTTCATAATATATATAGAATATTAATATAAAAAACTTAATTAATTTAATATGTACATATAATATATAAAATGAATAACTGTCTATCGGATAAAGCATTAATTGTATTATGTATATTAGCAATAATAGCTATATGTTATATCAATCAAGAATCTAAAAAAGAAAAATATGAACCAGTAGAACAAAAAGATGAATATAAAAAAATTAAAGAAGAAGAAAAAAAGGAAGAAGGTGGTTGGTGGGATAATGTAATAAATTGTAAAAAAAATGGAGATAATTATTATTGTAAACCAAAAGAAAAATGGATTTTTCCTTATTAAAAAAACAAATAGTTAAATAATTTAAATATAATGATATATATTTAAATTATATAATGAAAATTTTAGAATTAAAAACAATACAATGTATAATATTTAAAACATTAATAGAAGCATTAAAAGAGATTGTATTTGATATTAATATTCAATTTTCAGAAACTAATATAAAAATAATGAAAATGGATCATTCTCATACAATTGTAGTATTATTAGATTTAGATACTACTAAATTTGAATATTATAAATGTGAAAGAATAATAAATAATCAAAGAATACCTTATACAGAAGAAAATCCATTAGTTATTGGAATTAATATATTATATTTATTTAAATTATTAAAAAATTTATCAAATGACGATATATTATCATTAATTATAGATGATGAAAATTCTGGTTATTTAGAAATTAATATTCAAAATACTAATAAAAATTATATATCTAAATATAATTTAAATTTAATTGAACTAAATGAAGAAACTTTAATACCAAAAAAAATCAATTATAATAATATAATTACTTTTAACTCTATTAATTTTCAAAAATTAATAAAAGAAATGAATTTATTATCAAAAATAATTGAAATTAAATATTATAATAAACAATTGATTTTTTCATGTAAAGGGGATTTTGCATCACAAGAAACAATAATGACAGATAAAACGGAAGATATTAAATTTTATAAGGAAGAAAGTGAAATATATCAATCATACTTCAAAGCAAAAACTTTAGGATCTTTTAATAAATTTACTAATTTATGTAGTCATATAAAATTATATTTAAAAAATGAATGTCCTTTATTATTAGAATATTCTATTGGAACATTAGGAAAAATAAAAATATATGTATCACAAACATCAGATCATAAATAATTATTTTAACATTTTATCTAAAATTCTTACATATTTTTCAAAAGTATAATCATTATATATTTCTTGTATATTCATAACTAAATTTGATTTAAAATTATAATTAAAATTTTTAATATTATTTTTAAAATCATCAAGGGGAATTGAATTAAATATATATTTTTTATTTAATAAAGAATTAGTTATAGATAAACTTCCGAGTGACATATAACTAATAGATTTACAATCAAATTTATTTGGTTTAGAAAAAGAAATAAATAAATTATGATCTACAATTAATCTTTTTTGTTGAATAGAACTTAAACAATTAAAAATTTTTAATTTAGGTAATTTATATTTTTTTCTTTCTTCGTGATGATCATTTTTAATCATCATTATATCATTTTTTCTATTAAATTCTTTTTTTAATAAAATATTATTTTTATAATTAAATAGAATTTCATTTTTAGTATATATAGAAAAATATGGCATTATTATGATATTATCCATTATATACATAAATTTTTCTTTTTGTATAAAATTATCATATGAAAAATCATCATCATATTCATAAATTATATAATATTTGATATTTAATTCTTTAAATATTTTTTCTATTTTTTTATTTCTATTTAATATTATATATTTTTTATTTTTATCATATATTATATTCATAACATTATCAAATCTATTGATTATAATTATTTTGGAATCTTCCATTTGTTTATATTGAGAATGATAGGTAATTAAAAAAACATCATTATATATAGTTTTAAATGCTTTATAAAATCCCAAAGTTATTAAATCATTCGGATTCGAAATAATAGAAATCATAAGTATATATAATTTTTATTATTTAAATTTTAATTAATCTTATTATTTTTTTTTAGAACAGAAAGGTAAATTATTACTTTGGGGTTCTAAAATAATAGCATTATTAATTTTTTTTTCTAAAATTTTTATACGATCATATAAATAACTAGAATCACTACCTTTTCTTTTAATCATTCGATATTGATCTCTAGAATTAATTTCTAATTCAGTTATTTTATTTGTTAAATTTTCAACTTTTTTTTCTAAAATTTTAATTCTATTTTTATATGATTTTCTTTGTGATTTAATATTTTCATATTTTTCTCTTAAATCATTATTATCTAATAATAATTGATTAATATTATTAGAAGGTACAATATTATCTGAAGAAGAGTTCCCCATCATTGTTACTATATATTTAGTAAATTTTATTAATATTCATTAATTAGTTTAATATTAAACCCTAATTCATCATAATCATTTTTAACATTATTAATATTTTTCTCTAATAATATACCTTCAAATTCATTTTTGGGAATTTTATTATTTTCATTATTTAATCGACAATAATCAAGAAATTTATTATATAATACTAATGATGATGTGAAATATTTTTGATTTTCATCAGTAGTTAATTCACATTCATTATCTAAAAATTTATTAATAACATTACAATTATGTTGGAATTTTTTATTATATTTTTTAATTTTATCTGGAATTTTCAATTTTTGACCAGATTGATACCATTTAGTTGCAAATCTAACAAAATAAGATAAAACTTCATTATCAGAAATCTTATTATCAATATCAGAATCTTTCCATTTATGTTTTGGATTATTTTTATCATATTTAATATCAGTTTCATCATCTAAGAATTGAGCTTCAAATTCAATTAAAATCATTCTACGAAATAATGCTGGATCATTTGATAATTTTGGTTTAAAATTAGTAAGAATAATTGGAACTAAAACAACTTCAATTAATTCACTTTCTTTATGTAATTTTCTAATTCTTAATTTAGTACCACCAGTAATTCTTTTAACTAATCCTTCATTCATTTCTTCATTTTTATTTGATTCATCCATAATACCAAATCTCTTATCTTGTATATAATTTAAATGAGTTGTTGCAGTACCAGCAGTACCTTTTTTAACACTAAATATTTCAGAATCTAAAATAGTAAAATATTCACCAAATGTTTTATCTAATAATTTTGCTAATACAGATTTACCATTACTTCCTTTATCACCATACCAAACAGAGAATTTTTGTTCTTTATTATGACCAGTAATAGAATAACCAATAAAAGTACTTAAGAAATCAATAATATCTTCTTGTTCTAACATAATATCAGACATAAATTTATCCATATTTGGAGTTTTCATAAATTCTTCAAATTCAATATCTAAAAAGAATGTATTATAATCATCGAAGCAACGATTAACTAATTTACCAGTTCTTAAATCAATATTGCCATTTCTCACAGCAATAGCATCGGGATCACCATTAATCATATCTGTGAAATCAGGATTATTTAATAAATTAGCACCCAAAGTATTTCTAAAACATTGTTTTGCATATTTTGATCGATTGCATTGTTTTCTCATCAGAGTAGAATTTTTTAATAATTCATAATATTGTTCTACTTTTGGATCAGATGGATCTAATTTTTTAATTTCATATGATAATTGTTTATTAAAATAATCTAAATTTTGACTAACAAAATGTTGAAATAAATATTGACACATTTGATTTTCATCTTTTTGCCAAATATCACCGTTCCAAAAATATACTTCTAAATTATCTTCGGGTCCCTGAGTAATAATTCTTTGATGAAATAATTTATAAAACATTTCACACATCCCCCTTTCATCATTATTTAAATGAAATTGAATTTGATTAAAATTCAATACTTTATATTCATATTGTGATAAACCAATAATATATTCATTGAACTTTACAAAATTATCTTGTTTTGCAAGATTTAGTAATGCTTTATATTGATCATAAAAATTAAAATTTTTTTCTCGAGATTTTTTAATTAAATTTGTAATATTAATTATTGTAGTTTCATCAAATTTTGAAGAAGTTTTTGACCATTTAATCATTATTCTTTTTGGAATTTTTAAACTAGCTAAAATCATTATAATTTTAGACCATTCACCATAATCATCACATTTTTCTGGTCCAATAACTTGAAATAATAAAAATTTAATATATTCATAATCTTTAATTTGAATAACATTTTTTTTAATCCAACCATCTCTTTTATAATCAACATAATTAGTTTTATTTTCATCTAAATCATCTAAATCAATAATATCATTTGTATTAAGTTCTTGTAATTTTTTCATTTTTTGTTGTCTATTTTTTTCTTCTTCTTGGATTTTTTCTTTTATAGTTTTTTCAAAATCAACATTTGATTTTGTTTTATCAGTTTGAATACATAATAATTGAAATTTTTCAATATCGTTCAAATTTACTTCATCTAAAAAATCATAATTACTATTAGGTAAATATTTATTTTTTTTTCTATCAAATTTTAGAACATGATACATTCTAAAACATGAATTATATGCATTATCATCTAAAATTTTATCATCAGTTTTACTATTTATATATTTAACTAATTTTCTACAAAATTTTTTATCAACTAGAATATTAGGAAAATATACATGATAATTTTCTTTTGATTGATTTTTTAAAATATGATATGTAAAATCTAATTCTGGTTCTTCTTCTTTCATTTCTTCTTGATTTGGTACTAATATTCTTGATAATTGTTCTGATAATACTTTTACTGTATCACGAATATCAACATTTAATGTATATTTATCAATATCAAAATATAATTTAAATACATCAGTGATTTTTTCACATAATGAACTTTTTTTAATTTTCAATAAATATGTATATAAATCAATAGTCTCATTACTAGGTATATTAAATAAACCACCTTTTAAATCTTGATGTGTATAATTTTTTGTACCACAAGGAACTCTATTTTTTTTTAATATATTGCTCATTGAATGATTTATATTTTTTTAAGAAAGAAATTTTAAAAAAAAAAAATAGAAAAATTTAAATTTTTTAATAATATTAATTAATGTAAAGGTGAATTATCAACAACCATACCACAAAAATTAGTTTTATTTTTAGAATAATCTATATTTTGATAAATACCTATTTTAATAGCATTAATTAATAAAAATTTAAAATTATTGTTAAATTCTTGATTATGACCATAAGTTTTTGACATAATATGAGCTAATTCATGAATAGTAACAAACATTAATATATTTATACTATGTAATTCTTGAGTTTTTTTACTTCTTAAACATAAATTAACTTGTTCGCCTTTATCAATACTATAAGAAGTTCCACTATCATTTAAATTTGTTTCTTGAATATTATCTTCATCATATCTATTAAATAATCTTTTAATACGATTATCATTAGGATAATTTTTTTTTAAATAATTTAATAATAATTCAATTCTATCTTTAATTATAGCCATAATATTAGCTGCTTTTTTTCTATTAGGTAAATTTTGAACTAAATGAAAATCTTCATCTGTTTTTGATTTAATATAAATTAAATTATTATCATTAAAAAATAAATATTTTAAAACAATAAAAACTCCAAAAAAAATTATTAAAAATTTCACAAATTTATCATCTTTCATATTTAAATATATAAATAGAAAATAAATTAAAATAATAATTATATTTTAATTATATATGTCTACCGAAAAC
>ERZ1046367.425-NODE-425-length-29736-cov-20.472491_pt1 | contig 29736 bp, 24 predicted proteins | sample MGYA00383091_ERZ1046367 | MGnify/ENA primary metagenome ERZ1046367 (study PRJEB29581, sample SAMEA5548361) | metagenome | biome: marine; feature: coastal; material: water | depth 50 m | study: Short-term variability in the microbial, nano- and picoplankton... | reverse complement strand
ACGGCAGAAGGATAGAAACAAAAAAGATGATAGCTAAATGGTAGAAAGGATAGTTGTTTTAAATATTTAAAACATTATTGTAACTAAAATTATCATAGGTTGATTTTGCAAAAAAAGGGCCACTCTGTTTTGAGTGGTTTTTTTTTAACTATATATCCATTTTATTAAAATCAAATAATTTGAAATATTGAAATACTTATTAAGAATATCAATGATTACATAACAATTATGAGATTATATCCCTATGATTAAAAATAATAATTTTACATAATGATAAAAGATATAATAAATGGAGAAAAAGGCTCTGAAGAAAAAACAGTTTCAGAGGCTATTAAATACAGGCGTTCGGTTAGGATTTACGACCCAGAAAAAATAATGGATCCCAAAATTGTTAAAAAATGCCTAGAGCAAGCCGCATTGGCACCAAATAGCAGTAATATGCAATTATGGGAATTCTGCCACATAACTTCCAGAGATATTTTAAAGAAAATGGAGCCGTTATGCCTAAACCAAAATGCTGCAAAAACAGCTCAAGAGTTGGTTGTTTTTGTTACAAGAAAGGACTTATGGCGTAATAGAGCAAAAGCTAACTTGGAGATGGTAAATAAAATATATCCTGCAAACCCCAACTCCAAGCAAAATAAAAGAGAAAAAATAATTAGGAGCTATTATGGAAAATTAATTCCATTGATTTACAAGGATTTTTTAGGCCTCTTTGGAATGTTTAAATACTTAATTATAAGTGTGGGTGGATTATTTAGACCAATGTATAGAGAAGTAAGAGCTCAAGATATAAGAGTTGTAACCCATAAAACCTGTGCCCTTGCAGCAGAAAATTTTATGTTGAGCATGGCAGCAGAAGGTTATGATACCTGTCCGATGGAAGGAACTGACACCTGGAGAATAAAAAAGCTTTTGAAGTTGCCTCGTGGAGCTGAAATAACTATGATTGTAAGCTGTGGCATTAGGAAACCTGAGGGGGTTTATGGCGAACGTTTTAGAATTCCTTTTGAAGCTATATATAGAAAATTTTAAAAAAGTAGAAAATTAATACCTTTGATGACTGAATTGAATTCAATGGATAACAACTACCTCTTGTAACTATGTTTAAATACCTTAAGCATTTTCTTCCTGCATTTACTAGTGTTCTTTTTTTAATAATAGCATTAAAGGGTGAATACTACCCAACATTTTTTCTAATTGGGTTTTCATTATTTATTATAATCGGCGACTATATTTTTCCCAAGGATAGACACATTCAACAATTTTCTTATCCGGGTTTATTAAATCTCTCAATCTATATAAATCTTCCTATTTTATTTATTGTTGTCTTTTTAGCTACGTCCATTCTCAGTCCTAATATATCACTATGGTACATTAATTTTATGGAATCATCGCTAAACATTGATTTTATCCAGACTAAAAATTCCTATGCTATAACTGATAAAATCTCTTTAATAATTCAAACAGCCTTATTTATTGGCATGCTTGGAACTGTACCCGGCCATGAATTAACTCATAGGGTAAATAATAAATTTGATATGTTCGTAGGCAATTGGTTACTTGCATTTTCCTTTGATTGCACTTTTGCAATTGAACATGTATTTGGTCATCACAAAAACGCATGTCTTCCTGAGGATCCAGCCTCAGCTAAAAGAGGAGAAAATATTTATTTATTTATCATAAAAGCAGTATTTAACGAACATATTGACGCCTGGAAAATCGAATTAAATCGTTTAAAAAAAGAAAGTCGTAAGCCCTTAAGTATTCATAACAATATGCTTATTGGTTATTTAAGAAGTATAATTATTGCCTTTATAGTTTTTACTATTAGTGGAGTTATGGGCATATTGTATTTTTTAATATTTGCACTATTGGCAAAATCATTCTTAGAAGCTATCAATTTTGTTGAGCATTATGGTTTGATTCGAGAAAGAGAAAAAAGAGTTAAAATGAGACATTCCTGGAATTCAAACCATTTTATGAGTAGTATATACTTATGCAATGTAACAAGACATTCAGATCATCATAGGCTTGCTAGATTAAAGTTTTGGGAACTTCATCCATGTCCTGAAAATGCACCAATGGCACCCTATGGATATTTGTCGATGCTATACCTTGTATTACTTACACCATTTTTATACAAGAGATTAATGGCGGAAAAGTTATCCGACTGGGATAAAAATTATGCTAGTATAGAAGAAAAACAATTAGTTTAAATTCTAAAGAAGGTATGCCTAGGGTTTAATTTGTTATTATTTAGTATACTGCAAGTAATAACTACTTGGCATAAAAAAAGCCCTTACATCTCTGTAAAGGCTTTATCAATTGCTCCCCCTCTTGGACTCGAACCAAGGACCCTCTGATTAACAGTCAGATGCTCTAACCAGCTGAGCTAAGGAGGAATGTTTAGTTAAAAACAGGGCGCAAAGATATATAATATTCTTTTTACGCAAACAAAATACTATGTTTTTTTGACCAATTTAATATCGCCACCTCAAAAGGCATCTTTTTCATGTGTTATAGTTTGAATTGAACATAAAGTGTAATCAATATGATAACTTATTAAGCCAACTTATATAAATTATTACTTTTGCGAAAATTTAACCCTTATGACAAAAATATTAGGAATTGGCAATGCCCTTGTTGACGCACTTATTCAACTTGAAGATGATTCTTTATTAAATGAACTCAACTTACCCAAAGGAAGTATGCAGTTGGTGGACTCAGATAAATCATCTGAAATACAAGACAAAAGTAAAGGCCTAAAAACCGAAATGGCCTCTGGTGGTTCTGCAGCTAATACAATTCATGGTTTGGCAAAATTAGGAATGGAAACTTCCTTCATAGGAACAGTAGGTAAAGATGAAAATGGAAATTTTTTTAAAACCGACTTGGTTAAAAATAATATAAGCCCACTACTTATCATGAGTGATTCACCCTCAGGTGTAGCGAATACAATGATAAGCAAAGACGGGGAAAGAACCTTTGGAACATTTCTTGGAGCTGCAATTGAATTATCTGAAGATGGAATAGTTGAAGATTTATTTAAAGGCCATGGTCTATTGCACATTGAGGGCTATTTAGTTCAAAATCATGATCTTGTTAAAGCCATTTTGCAGAAGGCAAAATCAAATGGATTAAAAATATCAGTTGATCTGGCAAGCTATAATGTTGTTGAAGATAATCTTGAGTTTTTGCAAGAAATGATATCGAAGTATGTGGATATTGTATTTGCAAATGAGGAAGAAGCAAAAGCCTTCACTGGCATGGAACCAGAAGATGCACTCAACAGCCTTGCACAATTATGTGAAACAGCAGTTGTAAAAATTGGTGGCGAAGGATCCATGATAAAAACAGGAGATAATATAGATATCGTTAAGATAGATAAATTAACCCCAATAGACACAACTGGCGCTGGAGATATATACGCGGCTGGATTTTTGTATGGTTACATCAATAATTTTAGCAATAAAAAATCTGGAGAATTAGGATCATTACTCGCATCAAATGTAATTCAAGTAATAGGTGCTAAAATTTCTGATGAAAAATGGGAAAATATAAAACCTCAAGTAAATAATTAAGGCTAATTATTAAGACAAAAGTCTCTTTTCCAAAAACCTTCGCAGTACATTACAACCCTTATAAATAGCATATAATGCTATGTATTTTAGATTTATTTCGTTACATTTGCGTCCCTTATTTTTAAAATGCGCTAGTTTTTAAGGTATTTGAATACTACAATGTGGCAGGCGCATATTGATGCATTTGGCATAAATTAGATGGGAAAATTAAGTATTCAACATTAAAAAACTAACGTATGAAGATTTACCAAACGGAAGATATTAGAAATGTCGCTCTCATAGGAGGTGCTAAATCAGGTAAAACAACAATGGCTGAAGCCATGGTGTTTGAAGGTAAGATAATTAGCAGAAGAGGAAGTGTGGATGATAAAAATACAGTTTCAGATTATAGGCCAATTGAGTTGGATAGACAGCACTCTGTTCACTCAACTTTGATGCATAGCGTTTATAATGACAAAAAAATAAATATCATTGATGTACCTGGTTTTTCTGATTTTATTGGTGATACATCTGCTGCTCTTAATGTATGCGATACAGCACTATTTATGGTAAATGGACAAAGTGGTGTGGAGGCAACAACGGAAACTGCATGGAGACAAACTGAGATATCAGCATGTCCAACAGTATTTGCTGTTAACCAGCTTGACCACCAAGGTGCAAATTTCAATGACTCTGTAAACTCTCTCAAAGAATATTTCGGCGATAAGGTAACAGTTATCCAATATCCAGTATCGATTGGTGAAGATTTTAATACCATCATTGACCTCATGTTAATGAAACAGTTGAAATTCAATAATAATGGTGGAGAACCTGAAATATCAGAAATTCCAGACTCTGAAAAAGATAAAGCTGATGATTTACACCTCACTCTAGTAGAAAATGCTGCTGAAGGAGATGAAAAGCTAATGGAAAAATATTTTGAAAATGATACGCTTACCCTAGAGGAAATGAGAGAAGGTGTTCGATTGGGGATGATAAGCAGATCTATTTTTCCTGTAATGTGCACCTCTGCAAAATCAGGTATTGGTGCCACGCGAGTAATGGATTTCATAACAAATTCATGCCCAGCTCCAAATGAAATGCCAGAAAGAGAAACAACTAGCGGTAAAGCTTATAAATGCAACACATCAGACTCAACTGCATTATTCGTTTTCAAAACTTCAATCGAACAACATCTGGGAGAAGTTTCATGCTTTAAGTTATATGGAGGAACTCTAACAGAGGGTACAGATTTAATAAATCCAAGAACTGGAAATAAGGAAAGGCTATCACAATTTTTTGTTCTAAATGGAAAAAATAGAGAAAAAATAGAAAAAGTTGTAGCTGGTGATATTGCTATTACTATCAAGCTTAAAGACGTAAAAACAGGTGATTCACTAATGGATTCAAAAGCAGCAGATGCTGGATTCGAAGGGTTAACATTACCAGTGCCAATCTATACAGTTGCAATGAGTGCTGAAGATAGTGGAGATGATGAAAAATTAGGAACTATCCTTAACGAAATGCATCGCACAGATCCTACAATCGAAATCGAGTACTCAAGAGAGCTTAAACAATTACTTGTAAAAACACAAGGAGAGTTTCATCTAAATACCATAAAATGGTACATGCAAAATGCGCACAAAATTAAGGTTGAAACAGATTCTCCAAAGATTCCATATCGCGAAACCATAACCAAAACTGCAAATGCCGACTATCGTCATAAAAAGCAATCTGGTGGTTCGGGTCAATTTGGTGAAGTTTACATAAGAATTATGCCATATTATGAAGGCTATAAAGATCCCACTGACATACCAGTAAGAGGAACTGACGTGCATGATATGCCATGGGGTGGTAAACTTATTGTGAACAATTGCATTGTAGGTGGGGCAATTGATGCACGTTTTCTTCCTGCCATTTTTAAGGGGTTGATGGAGAGAATGACCGAGGGCCCATTAACGGGTTCATATGCTCGTGATATTATAGTTTACATATATGATGGTAAAATGCATCCTGTTGATTCAAATGAAATATCATTTAAGCTAGCAGGTCGTAACGCATTTAGTACAGCTTTTAAAAACGCAGGCCCCAAAATTATGGAACCTGTAAACGATGTTGAGATCACTGTTCCGGAGGATATGATGGGCGCAGTAATGACTGATTTACAAGGCAGAAGAGGTATTATAATGGGTATGGGTGCAAAAGGTCGCAACCAAGTTATAAAGGCAAAAATTCCTGCTGCTGAAATGACTCGATATGCAACATCATTGAGTGCAATCACTTCCGGTAGAGGTGTTTTCAGTTCTGAGTTCGATCAGTATCAGCAAGTTCCCTCAGATGTGCAAGATCAACTATTAAAAGCATATGAAGCATCCCAAGAAGATGAAGATTAACATCATACTGCTATAATTTAGAAGTGCTTATGAATATCATAAGCCCTTTTTTTTGGCATTACACCAAATAATTAAGTTACATTTGAGTCTATAATAGATAATCTTATAACTAGCAAAAACAATACAAACATGAAGAAAGTATTATCAGTAATAGTTGTAATTATATTTTTTACATTACAACTAAGTGCTCAAAGTTGGAATTATGTGTCTAGCACAGGAACTTCATTTATACTCTTTGGAATGTCATTTCCACCAAGCCAAAGCACCATTGGCTATGCATGTGGAATGCAATATACTTATGATGCCGATGGAGTAATTGTAAAAACTACGGATGGAGGCAACAACTGGACTGCAATCCTACCAACATCTGGAGCAATTGATGGATTACAAGGAATTTGGTTTATAAGTGAAACACTTGGCTTTGCTGGAGGATGGAATAATTATTTTATAAAAACTACAGATGGAGGCAACACATGGGTGCCTACTACATGTGGTTCTAATGTATGGTACTATGTGGATGTAGAGTTTTGGGATAGTAGCAATGGTGTTGCTGCAGGAAGTATGAATAGCTCCAGTGATCAATCAGTGTTCATTACAAGTGATGGAGGTAATACATGGGTATCTGCAACATCCGGAACTAATGTAAATATTATGGGTATTTGTTATGCAGATCAAAATACTCTTTTTGCTGTAGGCACATCCGGCAATGTCATTAAATCGACTGATGGAGGCCATAACTGGAATGTTTCTGCAACATTACCCGCCATGCTTTTTGGACTTGATTTTGCAGATGCTTCATTTGGTGTTGTTGGCGGTGAAGAAAAAATGTTTGCAACAAATGATGGGGGTACAACTTGGTCTACTTACACAACTGGTTACGAAAATTTTTATGCAGCTCTGGCATATGATAATGGCACTGCTTATGTTGGAGGAACAGATGAAAACATTTATGTAACTACTGATTTTGGTGCCAACTGGTCATTTGAACATAATGGTCCTGGCCAATCACATCTTTATAGAATAAGAGAAGTCGAAAGTTCTGCATTATTTGCATGTGGGTCACAAGGAACTATTATTACACGAGAAGCCCAATTTAACGCAAACTTTTCTTCGGATGTTGATAGCGTGTGTGCAGGAAATGCAGTCAATTTTACTGACTTATCCGTGGGAGCAATTACATCATGGAATTGGATATTTGAAGGCGGAACACCTTCAACCTCAACAGATGAAAATCCAACCATAATTTATAATTCAATTGGAATCTACGATGTGAGTCTAGAGGTATCAGACGGAACAAATATAAGTACCGAAATTATCCAAGATATGATAACAGTATTGGAAGATCCATCCGCTCCAGATCAACCTGCTGGTGACAGCATACTATGTGCTGGTGTAACAGTAGATTATACAACACAACCAGTATCAGGCGCTGATACATACTTTTGGGAAGTAGATCCCTCAAGCGCAGGAAATATCAGCGGCACAGGTACTACGGGTACATTTGAATCAGACAATTCATTTACTGGGACATATACAATTAAGGTTAAAGCGAATAATATGTGCGGATATGGCCCATGGTCTCAAGAACTTAACTGCACTCTTAATATGACACCTCAGGCATTTGAACTCAGTGAAGGTGGTGGCTACTGCTCCGGAGACCCTGGAATTGAAATTACTCTTGATGGATCTGAAATAGCTGTCACATACGAGCTATTTCTAGATGGCTCAACTACTGGAATTATAGTTGATGGAACTGGTAATCCCATTAGCTTCGGAATACAATCCTCACAAGGAATATATACAGTAACAGGAACAACAGGCACATGCGCAGAAAATATGGTAGGTACACCATATATTTTTGTTGAGTTTATTCCAGAAGCTGGCTATACTCCAGAGGGCCCAGATACTGTTTGTTCTGGTTCAATGACTGATTACACAACTCAGCCTATATTCGCCGCTGATACAATTTATTGGAACCTTTATCCTGCCGATGCAGGAACAATATTAGGAAGTGGAGAGAATATTTCCATAGACTGGAACCCTACATTTGCTGGTTTAGCAAGTCTTACAACTAATGGTAGTAACAACTGCGGTATTGGTAATGAATCAATACCACTTGAAATAACAATCTTATCCCAACCTGAGCCTGAGGTTAATGGACCTTCTATGGTTTGTGACGAAGATGAAGCTGAATATACCACCTATGAAAATTTAGGTAGCTCTTATGATTGGACAGTAACAGGAGGGGAAATTACATCTGGTAATGGAACACACATGATAACTGTTTTATGGGGTAGCCATGGATTAGGGATGGTTCAGGTTTCAGAAAATATTGGTCAAGAATGTTTGGTAACATCCGGCGAGTTTCAAGTAACTATTGATGATTGTACAAACATTGATGAATTAATTGCTACCAATCTTACCATTTACCCTAATCCAGTTAAGGATGCTCTTAAATTATCATTCACTATTGCTAAAATGGAGAGTTATTCTATAAAAATACAAACCCTTCTAGGACGTAACATTAAAACAATTAATGGCATTGGAAAAGGCTCAATTGAGACCTATATCATAAAAACAAATAATATGATTAATGGCAGATATATTGTAAATATAACAACGGAAAGTGGTGCAAATATCCATGAACACTTTGTGCTGGTAAAATAGACTTTAAATATCTCTAAATTAGATAAAAGATGATGATATTCGTTCTCTAGAGTGGTATATTACCATGCTTTTTAGGAGGTGTATTATCAGTTTTATTTTTTGTCATTTCCAAAGCCTGAGCAATCTTCATACGAGTTTCATGAGGATATATTATCTCATCTATATAGCCAAGTTCTGCAGCTTTGTATGGACTGGCAAAATTTGCGCGATACTCATCTACTTTTTCCTTGCGCTCCTCTTCTGGTAGATTTCTATAAATGATATTTACCGCACCATCAGGTCCCATAACGGCAATTTCTGCAGTGGGGTATGCATAATTTACATCTGCACCAATATGTTTACTTGCCATTACATCATAAGCACCACCATATGCTTTTCTTGTTATGATGGTAATTTTAGGTACTGTTGCTTCAGCAAATGCATATAACAATTTGGCTCCATGCTTTATGATTCCACCAAATTCCTGAGCAGTTCCCGGAAGGAATCCAGGAACATCCTCAAAAGTAATCAAAGGAATATTGAAAGCATCACAGAACCTTACAAACCTTGCTGCCTTTGTGGAGCTTGCTATATCTAAAACTCCTGCAAGCACAGAAGGTTGATTGGCAACTATTCCTATTGGTTTTCCAGCAATCCTGGCAAAACCAACAATTATATTTTGTGCAAAATGTGGCTGTACTTCTAGAAAATGATGATCATCTATAACCGGCATTATAATATCAAACATATTATACGGTTTATTTGGATCAACTGGTATAATATCATCAAGTTTTGGTTCAAGTCGCTTTAAATCATCTGTACATACTTTAACCGGAGGGTCTTCCATGTTATTGGATGGAAGAAAACTCATAAGTTCACGAACCATTAGCACAGCCTGTTCATCATTATCAGCAGTAAAATGAGCAACTCCTGATTGTTTATTATGCGTCATGGCACCACCTAAGTCTTCCATGGTCACATCTTCATTGGTTACTGTTTTTATTACATCAGGACCTGTTACAAACATGAAAGATGTTTCCTTAACCATTAATATAAAATCAGTAATGGCAGGAGAATAAACAGCACCGCCAGCGCATGGCCCTAGAATAGCTGATATTTGAGGTATCACACCAGAGCTTCTGACATTTCGATAAAAAATATCTGCATATCCGGCTAAACTTTCAACACCTTCTTGTATTCTAGCTCCGCCAGAATCATTTAATCCGATTACTGGTGCTCCCATCTTCATTGCAAGCTCCATTACCTTGATAATTTTATTTGCATTTGTACGACTAAGAGATCCACCAGCAACTGTAAAGTCCTGGGCAAAAACATACATAAGCCGACCATCAATTTTACCATAACCCGATACTACACCATCCCCTAGAGTCTTGTTATTTTCCATACCAAAATCAGTGCATCGATGAGTTACAAATTTGTCAATCTCCACAAAAGTTCCTGGATCAAGTAATTGATTAATCCTCTCACGAGCGGTTAATCGTCCTGCCTTATGCTGTTTGTCGATGCGGATTTGACCACCACCCAACTCAGCCTGTTTACTTTTTTCCTCTAATATTTCTATTTTTGATTTCAGCGACATAGCTTTCTGATTATGTTTTCTTATTTAAATTTAGGTTAGTCAAGCATTATTAATGGTTGATCACCTTCAATATTATCACCTTCCTTAACTAGTACTTTAGTAATTGTTCTATCCTTTACAACCTTGTATTCACTTTCCATTTTCATGGCAGAAACAACAACAACAGTATCTCCACCCTTAACTTTGTCACCTTCTTTTACAAGAATTTTTACAATTTTGCCAGGCATTGGAGTAGAAATAAATGCATGATCATCATCCTCAGCACTTTTTCTGCTATTCTTATATCTTGTTTCAGAATCTATAATTTCAACATCAAAACTATCATACTTTGTTGTTGCCTTATAGTCTTTATTATTGTTAGATATGAGCTCAATATTATATGATACTCCATCATGCAAAAGTGAATAGATCCCTTTTTCAACTTCAACAATGTCCAATTCATAAATATGATCCCCAATGGCAACTTGGGCAGTATTTCCCTCCTTGCTAATTAGTCTTATGTCAGACACTTTATTATCTACTTTAATTTCGTACTTCATAATATTAGAAACCGATTATAACCGTGTAACATTTCTTTTCCTACCGAAAGCCTTCCATTTACCATCAACAGGACTACAATGCTTATTATTCTTAATACTTTCAATGTTTTCCAAATGATTCATGAAAGATGCAATGGCAACCATTTCCTTAAGTCTCTTTGATGACTTTTTATTTGGGCGAAGTAACTTCTCATTATCCTGCACAAAATGAGTATTATACCTTCCATTTATAAAATCAGGAACATCAAGTATTCTACTTAGAAATGGTATTGTTGTTTTTATTCCAGTTATTTTGTATTCATGCAATGCTCTTCTCAATCGATCTATTGCCTCTTCTCTTGTTTGTGCCCATACAATTAGTTTGGAAATCATTGGATCATAATAAATTGGAATTTCATATCCTGAATATACATATCCATCATGTCTAACACCTAGACCTAAGGGCTCTGTCATATGCTCTATTCTGCCTGGGTTTGGCATGAAATTATTATCTGGATCTTCTGCATATATTCTAACCTCAATTGCATGACCCGTTTGTTTAAGATCCTCTTGTTTAAAATCTAAAGTCTTATTATTTGCAATGTTGATTTGTGTTTTTACCAAATCCACACCTACTACTCTTTCAGTAATTGGATGTTCAACCTGAAGTCTTGTGTTCATTTCCAGGAAGTAATAATTAAGATTATCATCAACTATGAACTCAATGGTTCCCGCTCCTGAATAGTTTACAGCCATTGCTGCAGCAACGGCATGCTTACCCATTTCTGCTCTTACCTTATCCGTCATAATTGGAGATGGTGTTTCCTCTACAACTTTTTGATGACGGCGTTGTACGGAACATTCACGTTCAAAAAGATGCACACAATTACCATGGTTGTCTGCAACTATCTGGAATTCTATATGATGAGGAGAGTCTATATATTTTTCAATGTAAACAGCATCATTTGAAAAAGCTGCCTTGGCCTCGGATTTAGCACTTTTCACAGAAGAAATTATATCTTTCTCTTTGGTAACCAACCTCATACCCTTTCCACCGCCTCCAGCACTTGCTTTAATCATTACTGGTAACCCAATTCCCTTGATTACCTCAACAGCTTCATTAAGGTCTGTTATTGGTTCAGTAGTTCCCGGAACCACGGGAACACTAGCGCTTTGCATTTTTTTACGGGCAGTGATTTTATCTCCCATAGTGTTTATGGCAAATGATGAAGGGCCTATGAAAATAAGGCCTTCCTTTTTGCAACGATCTGAAAATTCTGCATTTTCAGATAGAAAGCCGTAACCGGGATGTATTGCATCCGCCCCACTCTCTTTTGCTGCTGCAATAATATTATCAATCACTAGATAACTCTCATTCGAAGGTGCAGGGCCTATTAAGTAGGCTTCATCAGCATACCTTACATGCATTGATGCTCTGTCGGCAGCAGAATAAACCGCAACAGAATCAATACCCATTTCCCGACAGCTTCTCATCACTCTAATTGCAATTTCCCCTCTGTTGGCAACAAGTATCTTTTTTATCATAAAAATCTATTTAAAACACTGATTTACTAGTACTTTCGCGTATAATGGACGTTTCTTTGAACGCTCAAAGATATAAAATTCTAAAAATATGACCGTTTCTGGTAATATATTTGTTGGGCAAGAATAATATCTTTGATAACTTACCATACTTGAGTATTGTAGACTATAATGATACACTTATTATTTGATAAATTAGTATTTTTGATTTACCGTTTCGGATTAATTATTCATCCTTGTTTAGAAACATACAATTAGCATAAATAATCATTATAATTTTAAAACTTTTGATGACTATTTAAGTAAAAGTTAAATCTTCCCATATAAAACGTTTGCGAAAGATAAACACACTTCAAATAATTAATGTTAATAGTAATATAGTTACCAACTAATTGCATAGATAATCAATAAATAAATATAATTTTGCTAACTTAAAATTTAAAATCTATAATTATGTCTCTAAGAATTTCAGATAAGGTTAAACCAGGTGTTGTATTTGGTGATGATTTAAGAACAATATTCGACATCGCTAAACAAAATCGTTTTGCCATGCCTGCTGTTAATATAGTGGGAACTGATTCTGCAAATGCAGTTATGGAAGCAGCAAAAGAGGTGAACTCACCTGTAATAATTCAGTTTTCAAATGGTGGCGGATCTTTTTATGCAGGCAAAGGCCTATCTAATGAAAATGAAAAGGCGGCAATAGCTGGGTCTGTTTCTGGTGCTCTTCATGTTCACAAACTAGCAGAACTTTATGGAATTCCTGTTATTTTGCACACAGACCATGCTGCAAAAAAATTATTGCCATGGATAGACGGCCTGCTTGATGCAAGTGAAAAACATTTTGCTGAAACAGGGAAACCTTTGTTTAGCTCACATATGCTTGACCTCAGTGAAGAACCACTTGAAGAAAACATTGAAATTTGTGCCTCATACTTCAGAAGAATGAGTAAAATGGGAATGACTCTTGAAATAGAACTCGGGATCACAGGGGGTGAGGAAGATGGTGTTGATAACACAAATGTGGACAGCTCAAAATTATATACTCAACCCGAAGAAGTTTCCAATGCCTATGAGGTACTTTCGGCAATAAGTCCAAATTTTACTATTGCAGCAGCCTTCGGAAACGTACATGGTGTATACAAACCCGGAAATGTTAAGCTTGAGCCCATTATTCTTAAAAACTCTCAGGCATACATAAAAGATAAATTCAATACATCTGATAACCCCGTTAATTTTGTTTTTCATGGCGGTTCTGGATCAGAACCATCAAAAATTGAAGAGGCCATCTCTTATGGAGTAATAAAAATGAACATTGATACCGATACTCAATGGGCAACTTGGGATGGAATTAAAGGTTACGAAGCAAAATATCATGACTATCTTCAGAATCAAATTGGTAATCCTGAAGGAGGTGATATCCCCAACAAAAAATATTACGATCCAAGAAAGTGGTTAAGAGCAGGAGAGTTGTCAATGATTGAAAGGCTTAAAACAGCATTCAAAAATTTGAACTGCATAGATAGATACTAAAAAGAGAGTGGCATCAATAATAATTGATGTCGCTTTTTTTATCTTAGCAAAATGCTCGATTATCCTCCAAAAATATTAATTGCATTTGGCGAAACTTTTACAGATAATGGCGAAGAGTTTTACAATTGGCTTCTTGAGAACGGTTATCCAGAACTTGCAGCTCTAAGTAGTGGTATAAGAGGAAGCCATGAAGCCATAAACTGGCTCTTAAAAAATAAATACCCCCAATACGCAGCACTAGATGGTGCCATCGACAATAAAGAGAAAGCATATCAATGGCTGCGCAAATACGAATTTGACTTTCTAGTTGTTTTTGCGGATGCCGTAAACGTTAAACCCTATGCCATAAAATATTTAAGGGAAAATAATCTTGATTTTTTCTTCATCATAGCAAAAAAAATAAGCGACTTCCGAAACAAACAAACATTTGATTATCACAAGTTACACTGGTAGAATTTAAATTAGACCTATCTTAATAAGTTTCCTTCATCCAATCATATGGGTTTCTTTTAATCCATCTAGCTCTTGTAAAATCAGGGAAATCTTGAACTTCTCCATTATTTGCTATTGATGCCTCTGAAAGGGGGGTTATCGCACTCCACGCAGCTGCATCATATACATCAAGTGGAGGTGCAACATTAGTTTTTACACTCTCAATAAAAGCATTTAAGACAAAGAAGTCCATACCACCGTGCCCTGATCCCTCGGCGTCATTTCCATATTTTTTCCATAAAGGATGATCATATTTAACCATCCAAGCACTGTCATCATCCCATCGGTGTGGATCTGAGATACCTTGAATATAAATCCTATTGCCATCTGCTTCCCAAAGACCATTTGTTCCCTGGACTCTAAAACCCAATGAATACGGACGGGGAAGATTTGTATCATGAGTTACGATTATTGTTTCTCCATTTGCTGTGTCAATTGTTGTTGTTACTACATCACCAAGTTTCCAATGCAACTTGGCATTGGGTGTTTCAGGCCCCGCTTCTTGTACAATATAGTCATGTAACCCCCTTGCTTTTGTTGCATGAGATGTTAATGACACAAATCTATTACCTCTATTAATATCAGCATATGTTGCTATGGGACCTATTCCATGAGTTGGATAAAGGTCAGCATTTCTTTTCAGACTATGCAAAGTCCTCCATTGTGCTTCGCTCATGGCTTTGGGACCAAACAATACGCCACCTCCATAAGGTTGTAGCCCATTATTAAACTTAACTTCTCTCAAATCATGCTGATATCCACATCTAAAATGAATCAATTCTCCAAAAACATTTTGACGTACCATGTTTAGAACAGCCATAACATCTCGTCGATAGTTGACATTTTCTAATATCATCATATGCGTTCCCGTTAACTCATGAGTGTTAACAAGGTCCCAACATTCTTCCATTGATGTTGCTGCGCTAACCTCAACACCGGCATATTTTCCTGCTTTCATTGAATCAACAGCCATTGGCGTGTGCCACAACCATGGTGTGGATATTATCACTGCATCTACATCTTTTTCCTGTAGGAGATTCTGGTAGTCGTAATCTCCATCGCCAAATAATTTGGCTTTTGATAAACCAGCATCTGTAATTATCTGCTGAGCTAAATCAAGCCTTAGTGGATTTATATCACACAGAGCAGTTATTTCAACATCCTGGCGACTAATGCAGTTTTTGAGATGTAAAACTCCTCTTAATCCCAAACCAATGAAACCAATTCTCACCTTGGATTCCTTTTGTTTTTTTCCAAATGCGATATTAGGAGCCATGGCAAGACCTATACCTCCCACAGCTGCTGTTTTTATAAAATTTCTTCGGTTGTTTTTCATGCGTTGGAAATTAAGATTTGCATTCAAAAATAACTAATTTTGCTCCGTTGTTCCAATTTAAGACATAATGAATTCATTGTACCCTTTAAAATTCAAACCCATCTTCAAAGATAAAATATGGGGTGGACAAAAAATTAAAACTGAGCTTGGCCTTGATTACGGCAATCTACCTAACTGCGGTGAAGCATGGATGATTTCTGGGGTTAAAGGAAATTTTTCTGTTGTGAGTAATGGCTTTTTAAAGAACAATGAACTAAATGAACTTGTTGAAATTTACATGGCAGATCTTGTTGGCGAGAAGGTTTTTGATAGGTTTGGAGAAGAATTCCCTCTTCTAATAAAATTTATTGATGCAAATGACTGGTTATCCATACAAGTTCATCCTGATGACAAGCTTGCAAAGGCTAGGAAAGTTGGTTTTGGTAAAACTGAAATGTGGTATACTCTGGGGGCAGATAAAACAACAAAATTAATTAGCGGATTTAATAGAGAGATGGATAAAGCATCATATTTAGACCATTTAAAAAAAGGATCGATTAAGGAAATCATGAATTTTGAAGATGTAAATAAGGGAGATGTTTTCTTTATGCCTGCTGGAAGAGTTCATGCAATTGGTCCGGGTATGCTTCTTGCAGAAATACAACAAACTTCAGATACTACATACAGGATATATGATTGGGAACGAATAGGTGTAGATGGACATCCTCGCGAGTTGCACAATGAAGAGGCTATTGATGCAATTGATTTTAAGAAATATGATAAGTATAAGACCGATTATGATATAGAAATGAACATCCCTTCAAAGGTTGTCGATTGCGATAAGTTTACAACCAACGTGCTTGAATTTGACAAACCAATTACAAAGGATATTGAAGCTTTAGACTCTTTTATCATTTATATTGCCATCGAAGGAAAAAGCATTTTAGTTTGGGAAAATGGTGAGGTTAACCTAAACCTTGGCGAAGCAATACTTGTTCCTGCTTATTTAAGCGAAATTAGCCTTGTCCCAAAAACAACATCAAGGCTACTTGAGGTGTTCCTTTAGAAAAATAAAATGCGGCTATTATACTATAAATAGCCTAATATTTTATGGTTTTATTCTCTTGTTATAGACTGGCTTTAAATAATTATATTTGCTCCCTATATAATTATGCAACAAATCTAGGGAATAAGTTGTCTTTCATTTTCAACCATTAATTGAACTTATTTAGCATGAAAAGAATCGTTTTAGTATTTTGTACACTATTATTCTTCGGATATGTAACATCCCAGAATTTAAATAAACGAAATAATCTCCCGTCGGTTAATATCAAGAATTTGGAAGGTGAAACTTTCAATACAAAAGAAATTTCCAATGACGGGAAACCCATAATTATAAGCTTTTGGGCTTTATGGTGCAAACCATGCAAAAAAGAACTTGATGCTTACAATGATAATTATGACGATTGGCAGGAAGAAACTGGTGTTGAGATTATCGCAGTATCAATTGATGATGCTAGATCAACTGCAAAAGTTCTCCCCTACGTTAGTGGTAAAGATTGGGACTTTGAAGTTTTACTAGATCCCAACGGAGACTTTAAAAGAGCAATGAGTGTAAATATGATTCCACATACTTTTATCCTTAATGGAGCAGGTGAAATTGTATACCAACACACTTCATATTATGAAGGCCTCGAAGATGAGATTTATGAGATTGTTGAAAAAGTTGCTTCTGGTGAGAATGTATCAGGCAACAATTAATCAATTTGTTTAAAAAAACCTTTATGAAAAAAGCATTAGCTTTAATCGTATTATCGTTTTTATTTACACCCATGGTTAAAGCACAAGGCTTTCTATCAAAGTCTGAAGTTCATGGCAACTTTGAGTTAGATGGCATGTATTATCAGGCGGATGATGCTTTGGGAATTACTGATTCTATTATTAATGGTAATGAATTTGGCTTCAATGGTTTTGCAGATATTATCTATACTCTAGGAAATTTTTCTGCTGGTTTTAGGTATGAAGCATATTTACCGCCAATAGCTGGTTTTGATAGAAATTTAGACGGACAAGGTATAGCAAATTTATGGGCATCCTATACAACAGATAGGTTTAGTATTACAATTGGCGATTTTTATGAACAATTCGGCAATGGATTAACCCTTCGCACATATACTGAATGGAGTTTAGGATACGACAATGCCTTGAAAGGAGCCAGATTTGTTTTTTCACCCATAGACGGAATTATTCTAAAAGGAGTTTATGGAGTTCAGAGGTATTTTTGGACAAAGTATGAAAATAATAATCGAGGAATAGTTAAGGGGTTTGATGCTGAAATAAACCTCAACGATGTTTTTAACGGAATGTCTGATTCAAAAATTAAACTCACCCTTGGAGGAAGTGCCGTAAGTAAATATCAAAGTGATCAAAATCCATTCTATAAAATGCCTAAGAATGTTGCTGCTTTCGCAGGAAGGTTTAACCTTGGTATCAATAAATTTAATTTTTCTTCCGAATACGCATACAAAATTAATGACCCTTCTGCCATCAACAATTATATTTACAAGCCAGGTGCTGCTTTCATATTCTCAGGTTCATATTCCACAAAAGGACTAGGTATTTATGCTCAGTTTAAACGTGTTGACAATATGAGTTATAAGTCGGATCAAGCTGTTACATCAAATGCTTTGGACATAAACTTTCTTCCGCCACTAATTGAAGCACACACTTACATGCTAGCTGCAATGTATCCATACGCTACACAGCCAAATGGCGAGATTGGGTTTCAAATAGCTATAAATTATAAAGTGCCCAAGAAAAGTAAGATTGGCGGTAAATATGGTATGGGAGTGAGTATTAATTATTCTCAAATGAATAATATTGATCGCTCAGCTCCAAATGACACGGCCTATATAGGTCAGAGTGGCACCATGGGTTGGAATTCAGATTTTTTCAAATTTGGAAAACAAATTTTTAATAAAGATCTTACAATTGAAATTGATAAAAAATTCAATAAGAAATTTAAAAGTACATTTAAATATATCTATCAGGTGTATGATATTGCAACAATACAAGGCCATACGGGTGAGCCAATGGTAAATGCAAATATTGCCATAATAGATATGACATATAAGTTGGCTTCCAAGAAGGCTCTTAGGTGGGAGTTACAGGGTTTATGGACAAAAGAGGATAATGGTAATTGGGCAGCCGCATTGATTGAGTACACTGTTTCTCCTCATTGGTTTGTCACAATTACTGACCAATACAATTATGGTAATAAGCACATTAACGAAAAAATTCATTATTACACAGGTTCATTTGGTTATACGCTAAATACGATGAGAATTGCTTTAACTTATGGTAGACAAAGAGAAGGAGTTGTTTGCGTTGGTGGGGTATGTAGACAAGTCCCTGCTTCAAATGGATTTTCCCTAACTATCAGTGGTAGCTTCTAAAAACTAATTACTATGAAAACAAGATATATAATTCTGGTAGTTTTGATTTTTGCAGTTTCTTTTAACTCATGTGATAAGGTGGATGCACCGTTTATTGAATCTAGAGATTACTGTAGCGGGAATAAAAAGATTTTAATTGAAGATTACACAGGACATGGATGTGTAAATTGTCCAGGCGCAGCAGTTTTAGCACAGGAGCTCAAGGAGAAGTTTTGTGATAGAGCTGTTATAATTGCTGTTCATGCTGGTTATTTTGCTCAACCAGATTTCGAAAATAATCCCGTTTTTGCTGCAAACTTCACCACAGAGGCAGGTAATGAATGGGATACTTATTTTGGTAACTCGGCAAAAGGTAATCCCAATGGATTAATTGATAGAGCCCAAATAAATGACAGCTATGTTATTTTTCCTCAAAGCTGGGCAGAAGTTGCGGATCCATTATTGATGGAGCCAGCAGAAGCACTTATTACAATTAATAATGACTTTAGTATTAGCAATAATACCCTAACAACAAATATAAAAACAGAGTTTCAGCAAGATATCGAAGGGTCTTTTAAAGTAATAGTTTGTATTACTCAAGACAATATTATTGCTCCTCAAAAAAATAACGACCCTGAAATAGGTCCAACACCAATTGATTCAACTTATGTTCATAACCATGTCTTAAGAGGCACTTTAAATGGTTCCTGGGGTGAATATGTTAGCACAACAGGTACCGTTGCAATGAATGAGGTTTATGAAAAAACCTATTATATAGAATTTCCCGCAAGCTGGATTCCTAAGGATTGCCATGTGGTAGCTTTTGTATACAATGAATCTAACAAACAAGTATTACAGGCAGAAGAAATACCTGTTTTGAATTAGGGTTTAAACCTTTTATTTCCATATTTTCCACAAATACAATCAATTAATTCATGCTCTTGGTTAACTTTGATTCACATACCCAAAAAAATGTGGATCATAGATTTATTTAACCTTTTCTTTCCTAGATTATGTAATGCCTGCGGAACTATCCTCATAAAAGGTGAGAAAATAATATGCTTACATTGCTTATATAAACTACCAAAAACAAATTTCCATAAGCATATGGATAATCCAATATCAAGAGTGTTTTGGGGTCGTGTTGACATCCATTCTGCAACAGCATTTTTATTTTTCAGTAAAGGAGGTAAAGTACAAAAGCTGATGCATAAGCTGAAATATAATGGCAATCAAGAAACTGGAAAAAGGCTAGGTTATTTATTTGGAAATGAATTGGTGAATAGCGAAATATATTCAGATGTAAACATTATTATACCAGTACCATTGCACAAGAGTAAACTCAAAAAGCGCGGTTACAATCAAAGTGATAGTATTTCAGAAGGTATAAGTAAGGCCATGAATATAGAATTCACAAATACCTCACTTGTTAAAATAGAAAGAACAGAAACTCAAACTAGAAAATCAAGGTATAACCGCTGGAAGAACGTAAGGGGAAAATTTAGAATTATGAATGCCAATGAACTTGAAGGAAAGCATATTCTATTGGTTGACGATGTCCTTACCACAGGAGCTACATTGGAATCATGTGCACAAACTCTGATGGAAATTCCCAATGTTAGAATTAGTATTGCAACTCTTGCATATGCTCTGGTATAGCAGGTATTGTATCATTAGCCCTACCCATCTGAGTCATAACCCTATTATATTCTCTTCTATTCTTTATTAATTTGCGCTGCAACCTTGCACTATTATTAAACACATCATACAATGCCTGGATTGGCCCCTTAAATGACATGGGTTGTGGGCTTTTATATAGCAATCCCGTTCCCGACCAATCTGGATAGAACTGTGTTAGGTCAATGGGCTTCATCTCGATAACAATCTGTTTCATGGTAGCATAATCGAAATAACCTCTTATTACAACTTCATTTATGGAAATGGTATCCTTGGGAATGTATATTGGTATAATGCTATCTTCCACAAAGTAACTCTCATCCATTTGAACTATTAGAGGTCTAAACCCTATTGATGTTATTAATATGGAATCATTGTTCTGAACATATAGTTTGAATCTTCCTTCTTGATTACTAATGGTTCCCCACTTGTTAAACTTACTTATTATATGGGCATTATGTATTGGTAATAGACTATCTGCAGTAAGGATAACCGCATCCAATACTCTAATACTATCATATGCTGCTTGTGACTTGGCATCATTACTTTTTACCATAAATAATATGATAAAGAATGTAATTCCCAATGATAATTTGTTGTATCTGAGCAAATCCATTTGATGACAATAATTTTCAAGAAACGAATATAAAACATAAATTATAATCAAAATTACAAAAGGGTCAAAGTCGTATCAATAAAAAGTTAAAAAAATAAAAACCCCCTAAGGAACTTATCTTATTAAATAATGAATTATTTAAAATACTTTTCTTTTAATAATACATAAGTTTAATGGAAGTCTTTTGACTATTTACAACTACAGTTACAATATAGATTCCCGGATTATTAATCCTAAATGGAATGGTTTCTTTTTTGGAATTAACTTCAGTCTTATACAAAATTTTTCCTGAGATATCTGTTATTAGTATTGCCATATCACTTTTATCTTGAAGTTTGACCACTATACTACTTAAATCTCTATTGTAGATTATCGAAGTATTATCCTCTGTTACTTCATCTCTTCCAACTGTATATAAATAACATGTATTATATTCAGGGTTTTCATAAATTTTTTCACCTTGCTCATCTTGACATAGAAGTGCATAAAAGCCACATAAACCACCATATACACTCATACTGCTATTTATAACTCCAGCTATACTTCCTATTCCCCTTATCCAGTAATCACTATCCTGATATTCGCTACTGACCATTCGCCACCTCTCACGCAAACCATCAGCTACAGTTATTGTATCAATCTCTAAAAGATGCAGCCATACTTCTCCCACAGCCCGGGGGTTATCTACCAGAACAGAGTCTCCTATTTCCAAGTTAAAATCATAAATCAACCCTTCATCACCAAACATTTGACGATAGTAAACTCGATTATTTTCTTCGCGTATAAAAGCACCATAAAAATTCCATATTTCATGATTTTCATCCTCTGATATCCATACTTTCTTGTAGGTTAAGGAATTAATTATTGTGTCTTCTTCAAATCTATAAAAGTCAGTCGAAAATTCACTCCCCCATTCGTGGCAGTGTTCTTCCATACATGACCATAATTTAGCAGTATTTACTATTTCTTGTGAACTTGCCACAAAAGAAAAAACAAATATTATGGTTAATGTTAATAATTGTTTCATTTGCTTATTTTGAGTTTTAAGGCAAATATAATGAAAGTAAAGCATCTAATAATTGTTACTATTAATAATTAAATTGCAAATGGGGAATAAATGGGATTCAACGATTGTCAAATTTAAGTGAGAGTGAAAAAATTAAAACCTGATACTGATTTAGAACTTATTAAAAAGTCAATGTATGGAGATATGGATGCTTTTAAGCAAATAGTTGAAAAATATCAAAATAAAGTGACAAGGATATCGACATCTAAGCTCTTTGAACAGCATAAAATTGGACTCCAAGGCATTATTACGGAAAATCAGGTTCAACGTCTAGAAAAATATTATAAAAAACAAAGACGCTTTAAAAACCCGCGTGCCAAAAAAAATAATAGAGAAACCCCCTTAAGGATAACTTAATAGCAACAAATATTTCCCATTAACTGACCTCTGATTTATTATTGTCAATGATTAGTTATATTTTTGACATACATAAAACTTTCACAATGGCAGAATTAAAAAGAATCTTTGATATACTAACAGCTGCAGAGGAAAACTTTAACAAAGAAGTTTCATTATCGGTAAAACGTAATAATAGATGGGAAAATTTCTCAACCAATGATTACAGGAAAAATGTTGATAAGTTTAGCCTTGGTTTGCTTGCCATGGGTTGTAACAAAGGAGACAAGATTGCCACTGTCTCGAACAATAGACCTGAGTGGAATTTCATAGATTTCGGAATGAGTCAGATAGGTTGTGTTCATGTTGGAATTTATCCTACTATCAGCGAAAAAGAATATCTTCATATTCTATCACATTCGGATTCAAGAATTCTAATTGTTTCTGACAAAGAATTATTTGACAAACTTTATCCAATATTCAAACAAACACCAAATCTCGAAGAAATTTATACCATTGATGATGTAGATGGTGCTAAAAACTGGAATGAAATTTTAAAACTCGGGGAAGCAAAAAGAGAGGAGTATAAAGATCTGCTTATATCTAGAAGAGATGATGTTAAACCCGACGATCTTTTGACCATCATATACACATCTGGAACAACAGGCCTGTCAAAAGGAGTTATGCTATCACATAATAATGTGGTAAGTAACCTATTGTTGGCCCACAGAGTTACCGGGTACTTAAATTCAAACGACCGAGCATTGAGTTTTCTTCCATTATCTCATATTCTGGAGAGGGTTGGAAACTATCTGTGGCAAACACTTGGTATTTCAATTTACTACGCAGAAAACCTGGAAACCATTGGTGAAGATATGCGTGATATAAATGTGAATGTATTTATCACAGTTCCAAGAGTATTTGAAAAAATATATGATAAGATTATTAATAAGGGAAGAGAACTGTCATTAATAAAAAAGACATTATTCTTTTGGGCAGTGCAAGTAGGAGATAAATTTGATCCTGATCCTTCAAAAAGAAGTGCCCTGTATAACCTAAAACTTAAAATCGCTAATAAACTGGTTTTTAGCAAATGGAGAGATGCTTTTGGTGGAGAACTAAAGGGAGTAATAAGCGGAGGCGCTGCACTTCAACCCCGACTAGCAAGAATATTTTGGTCGGCTAATATAATTGTACAAGAAGGATATGGACTTACAGAAACTTCGCCCCTAATATCAGCCAACATGCCATCATTTCCTGGAGTAAGATTTGGCAGTGTTGGAGTAGTTCCCCCCGAATTAGAGGTTATGATCGCAGAAGACGGTGAAATTCTTGAAAGAGGACCAAATCTTATGATTGGATATTTTAAAGATCCGGATAAAACCAATGAAGCTATTGATAAAGATGGGTGGTTCCATACAGGAGATATCGGAACACTTGACGAAGATAGAATGCTAACAATAACAGATAGGAAAAAAGAGATCTTTAAGCTTTCAGGTGGCAAATATGTTGCTCCTCAGCAGGTTGAAAACCAATTTAAAGAATCCCAATTTATTGAACAAATAATAGTTATTGGTGATAATAAAAGATTTACAGCAGCAATAATAGTTCCTGATTTTGAATTTTTACATAACTGGTGTACAATACATCATGTTAACTATCATGATAATGATGATTTGATTTCACAAGAAATAATTGTAGAAAGATTTCAGAAAGAATTGGACAAATATAACCCTGAACTTGATCATGTTGCACAAATTAAAGTTTTCAAACTTGTGGTGGATAACTGGACTCCTGAAAACGGCTTACTATCTCCTACTCAAAAACTTAAGCGTAAAGCTGTTCAAAGTAAATACGATCAAATTATTACAGAAATTTATACATAATATCTCACAATTTATTAAAGGTTAATGTAGGGTTAGTTCCTCAAGAAAAACTTATATTTGTACAATATTCATGACTTGTGAAAGATTTATTTTTAAATATTGTTGGCTTCCTGACTGCTGTTATCTTTCTATTATCAACATCAGGATTTACAATTTATAGTCATCATTGTAGTCATAATGGAATAAGTTACTCGGTTTTGATTGAGAACCACAGACTTGATGGTGATGTTTGTAATTACAATCAAAAAAAAGAAATTATATCTTGCTGCTCTGAAAAAAAACCTTGTTCAATAAAAACTGAGCCAAACACTGAATGTTGCGATAATTTTAAAGAATTCGTTATAGCAGATATAAATTTAGCAGGAACAAATTCAATAAACAATCCGGAGATACAGTGCTTAAAATTACTCAACATATCAAATTACAAGAAACACAATTGCTCGAACGAGTTAATTGATAATATCATTGATAATCAAGTCCAACCATACCCTATTCTAATACCTAAACTGAGTATGGTTATTTTCTTGAATACCCTAAAAATATTACCTGATCCCTTTTCTTAATTCGTATTCTCCTTCCTAGATTAATATTAACGAGTGATTTTATCATTCTAATTACTAAAATATTAAAAGTTAAATTCAATGAACAGGATATTACTAGTATTATTCATAGTACTATCAATAGGTTTTTCCATAAATGCCCAAACGGTATCAGGTAGAGTATTTGAAATACAAAATAATAATAAGGGTCCGCTAATTGGTGCAACTATTAAGCAGGAAAATACTACAAACGGTGTTGTTGCAGATGAAAATGGTCAGTTTGTATTGGAACTAATACCTAATAAATCATATAAGATTATAGTATCTTTTGTGGGATATGAAAATGACACCATAGATTTGACCAGCTCTAACAAAACCGACCTTGTCATTATTATGAATGATCAGAAGATATTGGGTGAAGTTGTTGTTAAAGGTCGCAGAAAAGGATCATCAATTTCCAGAACAAAAACAAGGTCCATAGTCAACATAAATGAAAATGAACTTCAAAAAGCTGCATGTTGTAACCTAAGTGAGAGTTTTGAGAATAGCGCTACAGTTGATGTAAGTTATAGTGATGCCATAACTGGTGCAAAACAAATTCAAATGTTGGGTTTATCAGGTATATATACTCAACTTCTAACCGAAAACATACCGAATATGAGGGGTCTTTCAACACCGTGGGGCCTAGGATATATTCCCGGCAGCTGGATGAGTTCGATACAGGTTTCAAAAGGAACGTCATCAGTAATAAATGGCAATGAAAGTATGGCTGGCCAAATAAATGTTGAGTTAAAAAAATCCAATGATGGGGAAATTTTTTTCCTAAACCTTTATGGAAATCAGATGGGTAAAATGGAAGGTAATAGCAATGTTCGATTTAACCTATCAGATAAATGGAGCACAGCAATTTTAGCGCATGTTGAAGATAGGCCATTTAAACAAGATCAAAATGGAGATTCATTTATTGACGCCCCTCTAATTAGTCAAATAAATCTATTCAACAGATATAGATATATCAATAATGCCTTTAGAATGCAGCTTGGGGTTAAATATCTTTCGGAGAATCGTAAAGGAGGGCAGATGACATTCGATGCAGACAAACCACATAGCATAGAAAATGGTTATGGAATTGGTGTTAAAACGAATAGAGTTGAGGGATTTTTGAAGATAGGTATAATAAGTAAAAATAAGGATCTTACAAATATCGGATTACAGAATCAATTTGTCATACATAATCAGACTTCTTTTTTTGGTTTAAACATTTATGATGCTAAGCAATTTTCTTATTATGGAAACTATATGTTTCAGTCATATTTTGCAAGCTCTAAAAACCAGTATACCACAGGAATAAGCATAATTTATGATGACTATAACGAGGTATTGAATGATAGCACTTTTGGTCGATCAGAAATCTCTATTGGTGGTTTCTTTCAGTACACCTATTCAAACTATAATAATCTTAATATAATTGCTGGAATAAGGCTTGATAATAATAATATTTATGGACTGTTGTTTACCCCTCGTCTACATTTAAAATATAATATTAATGAGCAAAACGCGATTAGAATAGGCGCAGGTAAAGGATATAGGTCTCCTAACTTAATAGCAGAAAACACTTCATTGCTTGCAACTTCAAAAAAAATCATAATTACGGAAACTCCCGAAATAGAATCATCATGGAACTATGGAATTAGCTATACTTCCTACATAAAAATTAACGCACGAGAACTAACGATTACTGCTGATTATTTTAGAACACAATTCATAAATCAGATTGTAGTAGATCGGGATAATGATCCCTTCATAGTATATATGTATAACCTAGATGGTGTATCTTTTTCCAACAGTTTTCAAATTGAAACATCATATGAGTTGTTCAAAAACTTAGAAGCTAAATTGGCATTCAGATATAATGATGTTAAAACCACAATCAGTGATAAATTGATTGAGAAGCCATTGATGAATAAATTTAAGGGGTTATTAGCAGTATCATATCAAACCCCTTATAAAAAATGGCAGTTTGACTTAAATATTCAAGCCATTGGAAATCAAAGATTACCCAATACTGAATTTAATCCTCCACAATATCAACTTGGGGATTATGCTCCTAATTATGCGCTTATTAATTTACAAATAACTCGATATATTAAAAACTTTGATGTTTATATTGGAGCTGAAAATATAGGAAATTATAGACAAACTAATCCCATTATTTCCTCAGAAGATCCATTTGGAGAATATTTCGACAGCTCAATTATTTGGGGTCCAATTTCAGGAATAATAGTATATGGTGGAATAAGATTTAGAATCAATCCAGAAGAAGAAGAATGAAAATTAGATTTAAATTTAAAAGATGAAATCAAGAATTATAATTTTAACAATAACAGCAATGTTTTTGCTGATGGGTTTGCAATCTCAGGAAACAGAAAAAAAGGAAAAACAACTTATTACTGTTGAAATCCAAACCTCAGCCGTTTGTGGAATGTGTAAAGAAAAGCTTGAACATGACCTCGCTTTTGAGAAAGGTGTTAAGTATGTAAACCTTGATAATGAAACCAAAATCATTACCATTAAGTTTAAAGAGGGTAAAAACACAAAAGAGAAAATAAAAATAGCAATTACTAAAGTTGGTTATGATGCTGACGATATAGTAGCCAATCAAAAAGCTCATGACAATTTACCCAAATGTTGCCAGAAGGGAACACCCAATCATTAATTATTTAATTCTAACCATGTGGAGGTGCTGAAAATCAAAACTAAAATCTATATTTGGGGATATCCCCTCCATTGTAAAACTTATGGCTTTTCCATCTTTATTTAGGTTAAATGATGCGAAAACATCACATTCCATATCTCTGTAGTTCCATTTTATTGCAAAAGTATTAGCTTGATAGTAGAATAATCTACCTTCAAGTTTTGGAGATTTAATGGATTTTATCCATAATTCTTCATCCTTTTCCCAAATTACCATTTCACCAAACCAATCATCGCTGTATGAGCCTACATAACTATCATAATCTAAATTGTTAAGCTGTGCTTTATTAACTACTTCCCAAACGCCTGCAACAACACTATCTCCATTTTGCTCACTACTTTTTATTCTTTTTGTCATTCTTCCAATCCAATCAACACTATCAACACCTATGTATGAATCAACAATTATATTTGGAACTGACATAAAACTATATCCTCCTGGATCAGCATTTGTAAGAACTACAACTCCCATCTTCAATTCAGGAATGAGAATAGTTTGAGATAACATGCCTGGCATTCCTCCTGTGTGACTAACGGTTATATATCCTGCAATATCCTTTATTCCCCAACCCAATCCATAGGAATAAAAGTGGGTATTATATGGTGTTTTTCCAATGATATTAAATCCACGATTAGTATATGGCTTCCACATTTCACTATGATTTTTTTTAGATATAAGTTGAACAGAATCATTAAGCGCACCATTATCAAGCTGCACAATCATCCATTTACTAAGGTCATATACACTTGCATATATTCCAGCTGCTGAAGCAGCAATAGTAGCATCAAATTCATCAATTTGCATGAATTCTCCATCCACTAACGAGTGCGGTTTTGCTATATTATTTGAGTCTACTAATCTACCAATTGTACCTGCTGATTCATTCATTCCTATTGGAGACATTATTCTTTCCTCAACAAATTCACTCCATGACATACCTGTTTTTCGAACTACTATTTCTCCTGCAACTATATATAATAGATTATCATAATCGTACTTGGTTCTAAAGTCAGAAACAGGTGTTTGATATTGAAAACTGGTAATTATATCATCAATTGAAAAGCTATTGCCATCAGGAATCCACATTAAATCTCCAGCTCCCAGATCAAGTCCACTTCTGTGTGTTAGCAAGTCTATAATAGTAAAATCAGCAGTAACATAAGGGTTATACATTTTAAACTCAGGTATGTGGTCTACAACCTTATCATCCCAATTTATGTATCCCTCATCCACAAGCATGGCAAGAGATGTTGAAGTAAATGCCTTGCTATTGGAAGCAATGGAAAATCTGGTGTGGTTATCAACCTTATCACCAGATATCGTGGAGGATATTCCGTATCCTTTTGAATGTATAACCTCTCCATCCTTTACAACAGCTATGGCAATTCCAGCATGCTGATTTCTGGCCATGGCAACTTCAACTATTGAATCAATTTGTAATGTTGAAAATCCTTGAGCGAAGCTAGAACTAATAAAAATCATGAACACAATTGTTAGAAGTATTGGTTTATTGGAAGTCATGGAAAATATTTTAGTTATCATAAATAACAAATGTATAGATAAATGGAAGGTGCTATTGTTTTAATCAAAATAATTTTGAGAAATAGTAAACTAATTTAGATCTAATTATTACAAAAATAACATGTATATTTTGTACTTTAGCAGTTAGTATAAATATCAGAATTTCAATGATGGAGAAAAAAAAATTTGCAGTAATTCTATCGGGCAGTGGAGTATTTGATGGTGCTGAAATCCATGAGGCCACTCTTACTATGTTGGCCATTATGCGTCAAGGTGGCGAATATCAATGTTTTGCTCCAAACAT
>ERZ1046367.418-NODE-418-length-29897-cov-6.604651_pt1 | contig 29897 bp, 26 predicted proteins | sample MGYA00383091_ERZ1046367 | MGnify/ENA primary metagenome ERZ1046367 (study PRJEB29581, sample SAMEA5548361) | metagenome | biome: marine; feature: coastal; material: water | depth 50 m | study: Short-term variability in the microbial, nano- and picoplankton... | reverse complement strand
GGCCGTTGGTGTTTGCAGTAATCATCTCGTAGATTTTATCAGAGACTTCGCTTGGGGTTTCAAATTTTACGTGTACATTCATTGGAATCACTCCATCCTCATGTAAGGCAGTCCTGCGCCTATACTCACATATTAAAGCGCGACGGTAAGAGCAATAAACCACTTATCGGCTGAAAACACATATTATTGATGGGTAAAAAGGCACACTGCGACTAATTATTCAAATCTAATCTTTCCATTAACTCATTGACTCCACGCGCTAATGCAGGTCCGCCGGAGATGACATCTCTTGGGTTTGAAAGACTGCCTGTAGCATGAACTCCGTCAACATATCGTAGCAATCTTGCAATTGCTCCGCCGGTAAACAGCCCATGGGAGCAGGCAGCATGAACTTCGGTAGCCCCTTGACTACGAAGTGCTTCAGCAGCTCGACAAATTGTACCACCGGTAGCGATCATATCATCTACGATAGCAACTTTCTTTCCATCAACATCCAAATCCTTTGCCTTGTGAACAATAGTATGGGCATCAATACGAGTCTTTTCAAGATAACTAAATTGGCAATTGATAGTTCTAGCAACCTCACTCGCTCTTTCAATAGCACCCTTATCAGGTGAAAGAATGAAATCAGGTGCCACAGTTTCTTGTAAATGCTTAGCAAGTTCTGGCATTGCAGAAGTAAAGGCTACTGGAACGGACAAATCTTCCAAAACCTTTGGTGCATGTAAATCAAAGACTATTATTCCATCACAACGCGATGCCAATAATTGACCAATCGCCCGAGCCGAAATTGCTTCACCGGGTTTGAATCGCTTATCTTGGCGAGAATATCCAAAGTATGGGATGGCAAGAAGAATACCAATGCCTACGTCTGGTAGTTGTTGAGGGCCAATCTCGCGCAAATTTTCCATGTTTCCACTTCTAACATCATTGATTGCTTCTAACATTAACAACGTTTCAATAATTCCAGCATCAGGAAATGTGTTGGAAACCAAAACCACAGGTTCACTTCGCACATCATCAATTATTTCCTCTGGGATACGAGTATAGCCTTCAGTATCGGGGAAACGCCGTGTTTCGATGGCATGGTGTTTCCAACCTAAAGAGTCAGCAAGTTGACTTGCAAGCAGACTTGAATTGCTTCCGGATAGAACTACCATTGGGCTGCCTCATGTATGGGTGAGCGCCGCCCCTTCATGTTCTTTACTTCTAAATTGGTAGAGAGATATTGTCTGAAAACTCCGAATCAAATGGAATTTGGTGCGCGAGGCAGGACTTGAACCTGCGACCTCCCGGTTATCAGCCGGGTGCTCCAACCGACTAAGCTACCCGCGCTTGGGTAATTCCGCCGACTCGCAACCCCGTCATAAGAGTGACGGAATAACAAAGCCCCAGATTAAAGGGGGGCAGGGTCGGACAATGCAGCGATTATTGCTGCAATCACTCTTCTTCCAAACTGTTTATTGTTATGTAAGAAGGCAAGTTCAATACTTTCTCAAAGTTACGTGATAACACTACTTCGTCTAGTTTATCTCTCGTTCGTGAAAATGCAGTAATCGGGATTCGAATAAACATCTCTACTCCAAATTGCTTTTGAGTTGCAATTCTTGTTTGAACGACAACACCCTTGTATGTACGCTTAACTTTGAACAAATCAGTAATGACTCCGATCTCATCTCCTTGGTTATCTAGTACGGCTCTGTCTAGCATTTCATCAGGCGCGTATAATTTCTCATCAATGCGTACTGTATTTCTCCATCTGCGCTGTAGTTCGCGCATTGACTTTGAAAGTCTTACAGTTCCATCATTGCGAATACTGTGTACTAGCTCCTTTGGTAGTGGAGCAAGTTCAGCAGGCTTGCGCATATATTCTCCTGCAACATCCGAATCAACTTGGATTCGCATAGATTGCACTCTGGCTTCGTTAGGATGATGTCGTTCACCGACTATCGTCCCAACCTTCTTATCGTTAACATAAACATCTCTTTGGATTAACTCCTGGATGTCATAATTGTCGTTTGGCATTTTTTCCCATCTCCTTGTGCCGGTGTAGTCCGGCTTACTTAATGCTCGTTAGTGGGGGGTCTTATACTCTTGCCCTACGAAAAAGCGAAATCCAATTGAAATGTCGTATAATATAAGTTAAGTGCAATTGAATAAGCGATACTAATTTAATTTCTGTTAATGTCGTATAATTAATTTCCCAATACAAATTGATGCATCATCAAGGGTCGATATTTTCAGGAATTATTTTTTGTTCAAAGAAACTCCAGCAATAGTAAAAAAAGGTATTTCTGGCATTTTTCCAATTGAAAGTTAACCATTAGCGCAAAGGGGTTGCGATCTCGACAATCAGAATCTCGGACAACATTCCAGTCCAGGCTAGAATATGAGCTAATAATTCCTCTTTACACTCGCCACAATATGTTATATTTTCAATTGTAAATTGGATTTTTCAATTGAAAAATATGTTTTTGAAATCTGTGTGATTAAGCATTGATGATAGTAATTAGAATGGTTGCTTTCAAGTGATGATGGCGCTTGGCGTAGAATATGGCCACCCCTGTCGTTCATATTCGCGGCAGTGATTGTTGTATGGGAAGGTCACTCGTATCCAGATTGATACGTTCTGATGTAAAAATTGTAATCCCTGAAGTTGATTTACAAAGTTTTGAAAAATTGTTTTCCACCGAGTTAATTTATTCAAACTCTCAATTGTTGAACTCTGAGAATACTCCAATTGAGCAGGGACACAGAGTTGTTCTGTTAGGATTAGGCCCCTTCATTGGCAACGCTGAGCAATCATCAATTGGTGTTGATGGCAGTGAAACAATCTTGATCACACCGGGATTTGAAAAAGTCGAAGTCGATAGTAGCGAAATTGATTCACATCTAATTATCAATCACATGATAGCCACTGCTTGTAATGACTATTGGTGCTGTCCAATACTTCAAAACTGGTACAATGCAATATCTAGTGAGCAAAATATTGAATCCGACCCACGCCCAAAACATTGGTGGGTATCGGAAATGGATGTCGTTGATTCAATTGTAAGAATACTTGTAAGTGACTTGCCATTCCCAAAAAAGGTTAACATTTCTGGAAGAAGAGCGTGGTCGGATAATCAAACAGTTGAGGAAATGAGGCTATTGTTTTCAAGGACAATGGCTGGAAAGAGCGGAATGTTTTCGGCACAGCATTTGACGACCCCTCCATCACCTACAATTGAGGTTGAAGCAATTAGTGAGGGTGATGAAAACGAATACCCTCGGCCAAACCTTGAATCAATTCATCAAATTTTAGTTGCATGCGATGGAGATGGTTGGAGGCCACTAATGCCCATTCGTAGTGCGTTGATGGTGTTTCTAGCCGGAGCAATCCAAGAATCCTAATCGGATAGTTCAAAGGCTATGGGCTTTGAACTAGTGGCATTGGTTGTGAAGGCACGTCTTTGGTTCTCAAAATCCTATGCTGAAGCAGCAGGTAGGTTTACAATCGCTTGTCAAGATTTATTGTCCGCAGGACACAATGTCGAACATCAACGCCTGAATATTGGAATGAAAGGTCCAGCAGGCGAGGATTTAGCGATAGATATTGCAGTTATCGGTTCACTAGATTCTGGCAAGGCGATAATATCGAGTAGTGGAGTTCATGGAGTTGAGGGCTATCCTGGGTCGGCTATTCAGTTGTCGATAATGGATACATTAGCTAAAGCACCGCCCTTTGACGACCACGCAGTTATTATTATTCACGCAATCAATCCATACGGAATGGCATGGTGGAGGCGATTTAATGAAAACAATGTTGATTTGAATAGAAATTTCCTTCGTTTGGATGAGGAATATAGTGGAGTTCCAGAAGGATACGAGAACGTAAAGGATTTCATCAACCCCAAGACAATTCCCAAGAAGAATGAGTATTCATTTAACATTCGTGCCCTGTTGTTGATATTGAAATATGGCTTTAACAATTTAAAACAAGCAATAGCCGAAGGTCAATATCAATACCCAACAGCAATTCAGTATGGAGGTTCTAAATTAGAAAAGGGACCTACAATGCTGATTGAATGGCTATCTACAAACCTTGGCTCCATCCAAAAGTTGTTTGCAATCGACCACCATACAGGGTTGGGTCCAAGCGGTCATGATACCCTGTTATTGCCGCTTGAATTGAGAACAAATGATAAACAAAAATTTGATCATTTGCAAGAAATGTTCCCTGGACATATTGAACTATTGGATGCAAAAAGTGGCATTGGTTATGAGATAAAGGGAGACCTTCATCAAGGTTTAGTAAATCGTTTTCCTAATATTTCTTGGACATATTTTACTCAGGAATTTGGCACATTTAAGCCAACCAAAGTAATCAGAGCGAGTAGGGATGAAAATCGTTGGACTCAATGGGGAAATCACATTGATGAGGCTGGTGCAAAAAACCATTGGACTAGATACAATTTGTTAAGAATCTTCAATCCTAATGATGAAAATTGGCAAGAAAAAATAATCTCTCGTGGCAATATTGTCTTTGATAGTGCAACACAGTATCTTTTGTCCGATAATTGAATCACAAGGTTTGCGGTCCACCCGCAGCCATCACTGGAAGCGGTTGAAGTTCTCCGCGTAAACTTGGACCCATCGTAACGCTTCCATATATCCCAGAATCAGTAGGGTTGTGAGCTAGTGCAAACCAAACTCGCCCATTCGCATCAATTTGCATATCAAGGAAATCACCGAAACCACCACAGCGTTCGTATCCACAAGTAGGGCTTGCATCGTCAAGTGGGTCACTTGGGTCGTTAACCATCACGGTAGTTATCAAAGGAGTTTCGTTGAAAGCATCACTCATCATGGAAATATATCCATGCCAAACACCATCTCCAGTGGTTCCAACATAGCCAAATGCAACTCTTCCAGCATCGCCGGCAATCACTACAGGGAATCCAGTTCCCTCAAGGTGAGAAGGAGCGATCATTTGAGCTTCTGACCATGTATTTGCATCATCGAGAGAATATGAGAAATATGGTAAATCATCAATACCCATCCACATTGCGTAAACATTTGAATCACCATCTACTGAAACCTGTGCTTCTTCAGCATTCCATGTATCTGCAGTGCCACTCACTTCAGTAGGCAATACATGCTCACTCCAAGTCAATGCCCCATCATCAGTTTTGTACATTGAATAACCACTTCCATCACAACCGGTTTGTCCGCGATAGAAGTTTCCATTTTCTGCACCGATAATGTGTGCAGAGAGGCCACCGCTTTGACAATCAACTGGCGCTCCTGGCAATTCAGGGCCCCATGTAGCACCACCATCTTGGGATGCAGAGCATACTGGGAAGGGGAAGTTTCCATTGATACAAAAGACCCACAATGTTTCGTGTAACATGGCTGGATATGGTGATGAAGCAATCGTTTGATGGTCTTGTACTGAATATCCTGTAGCAACAGTTGGGCCAGTCCAAGAATCTCCTTCATCATCCGACCATTCAACAGTCATTCCTAGTAGGGCATGCATGTCAAATTTCATGATTCTATCAGTCCAAGGGTCAACATAGATGTAAGGGTCGTTAGAATTGGCAACTGGCAAGAATGGGCCATAGACATTCTGACAAGTATAATCCAAATTATCAGCGGTCATTGTGGTAAGTCCAGAGCATTGTACAACAGCAGTGGAACCTGCTGGACCGTTACCATGGCTTGCCATGTACAGGTTTCCAGTAGATGTGATCCCCATAGTTGGTTCAAAAGTACTCATTCCAATACCGTAATAACTTCCAGCAGAAAGGAATGGAATGTTATTTCCTCCCAGTGCTGAAGTATTATTCATTGCATTAATTGCGCCAGGATAATGATACCAAGTATTGTTGCCTAGTTGCTCTTTAAACGTGAAAAAAGGGTCTTCTTCAACAATGATTTTACTTTCTTCGTCCGAGCCAAAACATCCTGCTAGCATTGATGTTGAGATTAGAACTGCAAGAAAACTCGCCTTGAAAATAGCCCGCATACCTACACCTACAGTTTCATTGGTTACCAAAGAAGTCACTACCGAGTAATGGCAGTAACAGACTTGCATCACCCTCTACACAAATGTGAGGGGCTTCCGGCCGCATTTTGCCCCACGAAATAGCCTCTCGCAACCTTGCACCTGAAAGGCTACCATCGTGTTCAGGTGCTGTTGTAATGTAAACAGCGCTATCAAGGCCGCCGCGGTACTGATTCCACCAAATTACATGGTGCTTTGAAATGCCACCCCCAATCATCAATGCGTTTGAAGTTTCAACATCCCATGTTAGGTCGGACATATATTGCTCGTCTGCTAAAGTATCGATATGGAAATCACGATGCTTTTGACGCAACATGAATAATTGCGCCCCAATAGAGCCATCGGTTATTCCAGGAATAACGACAGGAATCTTGTGCTTTGCAGCCCAGTAAATGATTGTATCAGGAGTTCCAATACGCTTGCCCAACTCCCATACAAGTTGGATAGAGCCGAATCCTATCCATGCATCAGCGCCGGTTTTTCCAGTTTCTTCAAGACGACATTTGTATATGTCTTCTAAAGCAGGCATGACCATTTGTTCAATTATTTCACCATATGATGCATTTGGAACGATTACATTGCCAAGGCGCATCAATGAATGCTCACCAAGCTCAATGTCATCCAACTCAAATGCGCCATGGTAGTAGTGTTTGTAGGCTCTTGCGATATCGTGGTCAAGCATTCCACAAGTTGTTGAAACAACATTGAACATTTGTTGCTTTAAGGCTTCAACAAAAAATCCACGTGTTCCTGTTGCGCATAAGCAAGCAGGGAATGAAAGCCAATTACAGACTTTACTAGAATCGCCGTCAACTGCATCAACCTCAGACCTCATGTCGCGTAAAATATCTCTTGCAGTAGCCAGTTTTGATGCGGTAAATCCTCCGGCCTTTGCCATTTGATCTATTAGCGAAGAAGGCGTTGTTAGCGCCGAGAAATCATAGTCCACCACAGGGACATCAAAGGACTCAGGGTCAATTGCCATGTGCAAGGGCTGGTGCGACCCTCATATCAAACCCGCGATATTGGTGAGTAACTATTTTCTCTACAGGTCGAGTAATTGTTCCAATTCGTAAACTCTATCTCGCAATCGTGCAGCCTGTTCAAAATCTAAGTTTTTAGCAGCCACTTTCATCTCTGCCTTCAGTTCTGATATCAGTGTTTCAATCTGGTGCGAATCAAGACCCTTTAGGGCGTCATCCGGCTCATCATAAGTCAATTGGGCTTTTAATTTTTCAATTGGTAAATCATCTTCACGAACAGTGCCTGAAGAACCGTCTTGGCCAGAGCCGCTAGACCACGCTCCAGCACCTAGTTTCAATCCTTGAGCCCAGTCTCCTTCTCTGCGTCCACCTTTTTTGGCGATAAGGCGTTTTTTGCCATCAGCACCAGAGGTGGTCCCTGCGATTAAATCATCAGTATCAGCGCCCATTGTAGGCAAGGCCTTGACAATCGTCTTCGGTGTGATTCCATTAGCGATATTATGAGCGTGCTGCCGCTCTCTGCGTTCAAGAGTTTGACGAATGGCGGCCTCCATCGCAGGACTAAACCCATCTGAATATAGCAAAACTTGACCCTTCTCATTTCTTGACGCACGTCCAATAGTTTGCAAGAGTGAACGTTCATTTCTAAGGAATCCTTGACGGTCAGCATCAAAGATTGCAACTAAACTAACCTCTGGAATATCTAGGCCTTCACGCAATAAATTGATTCCAACGATAACATCGATGTGACCAATACGTAGTGCATTGATGATCTCAGTTCTTTCAATTGTATCGATTTCTGAATGAAGATGATGTGCTTTGACTCCCATTTGATTGAGATAGGCAGCAACTTCTTCAGCGAATTTTATGGTCAATACGGTAACTAAGGTTCTTTCACCAGCATTTATTCGTGCATTTATTTCAGATAATAAATCACCCATTTGGCCAGTGGTAGGTCTGACCTCAATATTTGGGTCAAGCAATCCAGTAGGTCTAATTTCCATCTTTGAAATACCTTCAATAGTTTGTAATAATTCATACATTGTTTCCGCTTGAGGGTGCTTTTTTTCAAGTTCAGGTGCAAATGCACCACCTCCGGATTTTGCATGTAATAGTCCATTGGGTATCTTTTGCCCAGTTATTTCACACAGGTGTCTTAGCTCTCTTTCTCCAGGTGTTGCAGAAACATAGACCATCTGGGGGACTAAGGATTGGAATTCAGGCATTTTCAATGGCCGATTATCGGCAGCAGTCGGTAGGCGGAATCCATGCTCAATGAGGCTGTTTTTACGCGAACGATCTCCATAGAACATTCCTCCAACCTGTGGTAATGTTACATGCGATTCATCCATTATGACCAAGAATTTATCCTTATTTCCATGAAATTGTTTTGCACAAGCAGCAAAGAAATCGAGCATACAATAAGGTCGCTCACCAGTCTTTCGCCCATCAAAATGTAATGAATAGTTCTCAACAGCAGTACAATGTCCAACCTCTCTAAGCATTTCCAAGTCATATCTTGTTCTTTGCTCAATACGGTGTTTTTCTAATTCACGCTCCTCACTTGCATAATGTGCGATTCGTCCATCCAATTCGTCTTCAATAGAAACTAATGAGGCTTCAAATTGTTCTGGATTTGTCATAAAGAATTGCTTTGGATGAATCCATGCTTCTTCTAAATCATCTAAGACTTCCCAAGTCACTGGGTCACAAACCTGTACCTTCTCTACTCCGTCTAGGCCGAAACGAACCCTGAGAGGGTCATCACGACTCGGCATCCAGATATCGATTACTTCTCCGCGCACTCTGCATTGACCTCTCGACAAATCACTGGTAGTTCTTTGATATTGTAATGCGATCAATTCCTTTAGCAAATCTCTTGTTTCAATCTGCTGGCCAACATGGCATCTAATGTGGTATTCAAGGAATGTTTCAGGAGGATTCAACCCGTATATGCATGAAACAGATGAAACAACGACACAATCTGGGCGAGTGACTAAACTAGCTACAGTGGCAAAGCGCTCCTGCTCAATTCTTTCATTGATTGAAAGTTCTTTATCGATATACAAATCTCTCTTGGCCAAGTATGCCTCAGGTTGATAGTAATCATAATGAGAAACAAAATATTCAACAGCGTTTTGTGGAAAATAACCGACCATTTCATGATGTAATTGCCTTGCTAAAGTCTTGTTATGAGAAATTATCAAAGTAGGGATATTGAGTTTTTCGATAACCTTGGCCATCGCGAAAGTTTTTCCGCTCCCAGTCACTCCCAATAACACACATCTTGACTGTTGATTTTCCAATTGGGAAATTAATTTTCCAATTGCCTTTGGCTGGTCGCCTGCCGGCTCAAAATCAGAGTGTAAAACAAATCGTTTTACATCTGGTGATAAGCGTTCAAGTGCAGCACCTTCAAGGGCCTTAGAAATATCAAAAGGATCTCTTTCCAGTAAATCGGAATCGCCAACATCGTGATTTGCGACCTGTTCAAAGGCGCCTTCATCATCCCATTCTCCGACCAAACCAATCTCTCCAATGTTGTTGTAAAATAATTTAGAAGGCAACGGGTATTGAAGTCTTTGTAATAATCTATCAAGGAAGGTACAAACCACCATTGACGTGAATAATTGCGCCAGTAATATAAGATGAATCTGGACCGATTAGGAACGAAATAGTTCCTGCCATGTCTTCTGGTGATGCGACTCTTTTCAATGGAACTTGTTGTTCCCTCTCTTGCCTTTTTTGTTTTGAATCACCTGCCAAAATAGCGGTATCAACAAATCCTGGTGCAAGGATATTGACTCTCTTTCCTTGAGGGCCAACCGCTTGGGCTAATGAGCGAGCCCACATTGCTAATGCAGCCTTGGATGCTGAATAATCCGCACCATGCGGAGAGCCACGTGTACCCAATTGTGAGCCGACAACAACGATTCTTGCGCTATCGGTTAGATGAGGTTGTACAGCCTTCCACACCCCAACAGCACCTTCAAAATTGGTCTTCATTGTACTTCTTAAGTCATCGATAGTCATTTCTTCTGCAGCAACTCTTTCATATCTGCCATGATTCAATACCAAAGCATCAATTCCTCTGTGCATCCATGGGTGAATTCCCAGTAAAGCCACTTCCCCATCATCATTGCAATCAACCTTGACCGCTAGTGCATCAGCACCAGTTCTTCTAATTTCATCAACGACCATTTCTGCAGGTTTTGAAGATGAATTGTAGGTTAACAAGATGTCATAACCATCTGCTGCTAAGCGTTTGCTAGTTGCAGCGCCAATACCACGGCCGCCTCCAGTAACCAATGCAATCGGGCGGGCCATGCACTTGCCAAACATTACTCAGTCATCAAACCAACCGCTTGATTCAAGATTTTAATATTCAAGGGCTATTACAGTTCAAATCCACAGTGCTTGCAGAATTTTGCATTGAAATCATGTCCTTCCTTTGAACAATTCTTACAAGCCTGAGTACTAATATCGCCTAATTTCATCAATTCGGTTGAGATAATTCCAGTAGGAACTATAATCAAACTATATCCCATAATCATAATGAAAATCGCTAACATTTTTCCAATCGGAGTAAGTGGAACAGTATCTCCGTAACCTGTACTGGTAAGTGTTGTAATGGCCCAATAGACACTTTGGGGTATTGATGTGAATCCATGTTCCGGGCCTTCAACAAGGTACATTCCAGCACCGGTGATAAAACTGAGAACAGTGATAGTTGACAGGAATACTACAATCCTTGTTTTTGATTGAATGATGGCCTCACTAAGTACATTTGCTTCTCCTAAATAACGAGATAATTTGAATACTCTAAACACTCGTAATAATCTGAGTGCTCTGATGACTAGAAGACTTTGTGCACCAGGAATGAATATACTGATGTATGTTGGTAAAATGGCTAATAAATCCACCATCCCAAAGAATGAAGTGGAATATTTTACTGAATGTTCAGTAGAATATAGTCGTAAAAAATATTCAATAGTAAATAGAATCGTAAAGAACCATTCTAACATTACCAATTGTGAATGATAGACATTATCTATTGATTCAACACTTTCTAGCGATACGGCGAGAACAGATATTACAATTGAAACCAATAGTGCAATGTCAAAATATTTTCCTGAGGTAGTATCTGCTTCAAAGATAACTTCGTGAATCTTTTCTTTCAAAGACGATCGATTTGCCATAGTATTAGAAGATGTAGCGGAATCAGTCATATGCTAATCACAAAGTATCGCACATATAGGTTTCATTCAAGTATTGCAGGGCTATAAGCGGATTTCATAATGCTGGAATAATCGCCATTAGTGCAAATTATTACTCTTTATTGAGAAATTGAGCCAGTTGCGGAGGAGTCCAACCTTCTGGTTTCATGACCTTCCCATCTTCTCTACGTAATACCTTTCCATCAACCAATTTTGCCATATTTGAACGATGAACTTCGTTGAAGGCATCATCATAGATGTGCTGCATGCCGTGATTGATAATTGTTCCAGCCAAGATATATCCAATATCAGCAAGGGCATCTAGAATCTCAACCATATCTCCAGCGCGAGCAGCTTCTGCATACTCTTCAACTTCTTCTCTAAGCAACTTTATTCTTAACTCAATCATATCTTCAGGTCCAATATCTGGAGAGTCGAGTTTAGGGATGTCAAAGGCTTGATTGAATTCAAGAAGAGACGCAACAATTGGGTTCATATTACATTACGATAGACTAAGGCTCATGAATCTTACATAGTTAGAAGCGTGAATAGAATGGCAAGAATCTAAAATGAAATACAAGGATAGAGAGAATAATTGCGGCGGAAAGATTGAGCAAACCGTAGCGAGAAAATAGACTCACTCAATAATATCAATAGGCTCAATATTGTTGGATGGAACTGAATAACCTTACAATTAATAACAATCGTAAAATTTTGATGATGCTGAAAAACCAATCAAAATAACAATTGTAGGCAACAATACTAACTACTATCCTTGGAAAAGAAGATTCTAATGGAAACAAATAATGAATCCAAATTAAGCCTGACAAATATATTCAAAGCGAATGCTGTAATGAATTTTCTAAGCGGAGCAATGATGCTTCTCATGGGAGAAATGATGTTTGAATCAGTCGGAATGACTGCCACAGAAGACCTTGTAAGCATGGGAATCTGGACAGGTGCAACGATGATGATAATAGGAATAATGACATGGAAGATGCCAGATTGGGCGGGAGAGAACCTTTCGGATGTTGGTAAATTCATGGCGGTCTTCATGTGCGCATGGTTGGCCATCGCAATCTACGAAGTGGTGTCTGGCAAATTTACAGTCGCTCAAAATGCAATACCGCTTGTTGGCAATGCATTATTTGCAGGATTATTATACTGGAAATCCCAAGATTGAATCAACCAATACGAACCCTAGAAGAAGAGACCACTAGAAAGCATCACTCTTCTTCGTCGTGATTACAGTTCTCGTCGTGAACGTGAACTTCTTGTTGTGAAAGACGGTCAATCAAATCTGCCTTCTTTCCACCAACAGGTAGTCCTGCTGCCTTGCAACGTTCTTTGAGTTCAGCTACTGATAGAGAAGATAGGTCTTCGCCGTCATCTTCTTCTTCAACACCGAATCCACGAGGTTCGTGAACTTCAACAAATGAAACCTTAGCAATATCAGAAACTGCATCTCGGATGGTTGTAACCAAACGGAATTTGAGCATTGCAGCGTTGGTATCGAAAAGCATAGTTTGTGGTAGGGTGATAGCAAGATCATTACCAGTGAATTCTACACCAAAGTCAGTATGACCTGTGTTGGATTCAAGCAGTGCTGTAACCTTTTCTTCCTTACCTTCAACAACTGCAACAATCTTGAAACTGTACTTCAAGGTCTTTCCAGCCATAGGATGGTTGTAATCAATACGAGCGCGTCCTGCTGCAAGATACGAGAGGTATCCTTGCTTTCCACCAATGTTTACCGGTGCACCAATGTAAAGTGACTTAGGGTCTTTTACAGATTGGAGAAGTTTGTCAATACTGATTGTATCAATCAATTCAGAATCTTTCGCACCATATCCATCTTCTGGAGCAATGATGCATTCAATTTCTTCATTTGCTTTTGCTTCTGCTAGTGCATCTTCAAAACCTGCGATTAGCATTCCGCCACCAACGATACAGACCATTGGAGAGTATGTGCGGCCCTCTTGATGGACATCGTGTTCTTTTGCAACATCTTCACGAGTTGTTTCGATAATAGTACCGGTTTCCTCATTGTATAGTTCATAATCGACGTGGATAATTGTTCCTTCTTCCATGTATAAGCCTCCCTTAGGGATAGTCCGGCGACCAATGCCCCCTTCATAATTGCATTGGATGAAAGCAGGGTCACTCCTCTTGCTCTATTTGTGAATCATCATCGCTCAGTGCGTTGTTTTTACGCTTTGAGATGATTGCAATATGTGCCATACCGATTAACATTAAACTCCAGCCGGACCACACTAGATGCGAGTTCGGCAAATCATAGATTGTTACTCTAACCATTTCAATTGAATCTAAACCGTCCATTCTGGCCTGTTGCATCAATCCATTGGCTTGAGAGCCATCAAAGATGAAAACAATATCCCCATGCCATCTGGATAATGTATCAACTTCAGAACGCGCAGTTCCTGTTGTATCAAATCTAAGCATACCAGGTTCCACGGTTGCGATTTTGGAATATTCGATGATCCCATCGCCATTTTCGTCCATTTCATAAACATCGATTCTAATTCCGACATAACCATCTCCGACTTCAAGACCGTCGTCTTCAAGAATTATTTCCATGAATTGATACCCATACTCACCATGAATAATAATCTCATCTTGAACCAATGAAACTCGATGACTTGCATCTTCTCTGTTGACTAATGTTGTTGTGAAGATGTGCCCAACCATCAATAATATCAATCCAAGGTGGACAATATGAGCACCTACAGGGATTCTCTTTAGGACAGGAGTTCTAGATTTTCGCTGGATTTGCGTAAATACCTCATTGACCATAGGTACCATCGTTACCAATAACATCGGCAAGGAAATCCAAGCGATTGCCCCTCTTGTAATATATTCTGAAACAGTTGTTTGAGAATCTTGCCCCAACCATTCGGGAGCAAATACTGAAAGTAAGATTGAAACAACAAATACCGATAAAACAACAGTAATAACCGTCTTAGGTTCCTCTTTTCTCATCACATAGGTAAACATTGCAATAGCGATTGCAAGCATGAATGGAGCGCCATATAATTCGTGTGCGCTTAGATTCACAGAATCAATACTAGCCAACAATATTGCCAGTGTCAAAATCAAATACAATCCCGAAACAACAACAGTTGCCCACAATGCCATTCTCTGTTGGTCTTTGCGAGTAGTGATGTCAAATCCTTTACTTGATTTTGTTTTATCATCCTCTACCAATAGCCAAGGAGATACGAAAATAATCAATACCGACGCTGCAATTGGAAGGTCGACTAAACCAGACCATGCAGAGGCTAAAGCCAACATTATCCCTCCAGTTGCCCAACCCCATTGTTTGGCGGGATTTATTGAGTAAAACATTGGAGTGAAGAAGATTAGACATAGTAAAGAAAAGAGTACGTCGCCGTTGATAAAACTCAATATTATTGGCGCCAACAGTAATAATGGGATTATTTTTGATGCTGGAAATTGCCATTCAAGAGGTAATGAATACTTACTCTCTTTGTCACTTGAGATATCAAAAATCAGATGTGAATAAGCCAATATTGGGAATATGAAAACTGGGATGAGGCTGTATATTCTCAATTCGAATAAGAAAGCGAAAATAGCCAAAATCAATGGAATAAAGAATAAATAAAGTCCATTTTGATTGATTTCACTGGTGCGTATGGAGCGACGTTGCATAGTGAGCCATACCCCAACAAAGAGCAATATTATCACTAGATACGACATTACTTCCACACCTGCTGCTTCTCCACGTAGAACCATAAATCGGCCGAATACTTCGCTAGGTGGTGTTCCTCCATCGTTTACTACGAAAGTATGTACTGATGAAGCCCATACACCTCCGGCTCTCGTGACAAGGGTTGCAAAAATTGCCAATGTACCTGCAACCAATCCAGCACCTATCCAAACATTATCAGGCGTTTTTCCAGGGCGAGTTCTCAAATGAACGATTACCACCAATGCTAGCCAAGGTAAAAACGAGCCAGTTTCAACAGGATCCCACGCCCAGTATCCGCCCCAATCGAGAATCAAATATGCCCATAATCCACCTAATCCAATGCCCAAGGTTGCAAAGAAAAGAGCTGGACGTGCAATGGTTAAGATGCGCTGCTGAATATTTTCACTATTGCCTGAATAGAAACTGGAGATTGATATTGCTGCAATATGCAGACATAATGAGTATGATAGGAATACAAGAGGTGGGTGAATAACCATCAAATCTGTTTGTAATAATTCGTTTAAACCTCTTCCAATCCACTCATTTTCATTGGCCTTGAATGGGTCTAAGATAAGGGATATCACTAGCAGAAGCAAACTAAATCCATGCACTAATCTTAGTCTAATTTGCTGAGCAGTATGTCCTTCAATATCCTCTCCAGACAATGGTTTTCTCCAAATCCAAGACAATAATGACATCCAAAGAACCCATAATAAAATCGGTCCTTCTCTTGCCGCCCAAGTGGCTGCAAAACGATATTTTAGAGGTAATGCGGCTCCACCATATGCTGCTACATGAATTATTGATGTATCATTTACTAGGAACCTGCTTGACAATGCAATAAATGGTGATGCCAATGCTAAATGACAAAGAAAAGATAACAATTTACTCTTCTCATGCAACTTTGGTTGCAAAATGAGTAGGGCGGCGGCAAAGATTGCCAGCCACAATGTCAATGTCCACACAGACGAGGCTAATCGCCACACCTTCATGTCATTTGCTTATTTTCAATTCACACCAATGCTGATTGATTACCAACCAAAATGCTTGGCCCTCGAATATCCGAAGGATAGAAGAACGGGAATTACTCGCTTGGTTAACAATATTGGTTTTCTAAACAATATTTTGATTCCAATTCCTAATTTTTGCAGAGGAGACATATTGCCAAGTTCTTCTGGCAGGCATCGTGCCATGACCGACATTTCATCATCGGTTAATTCATACAATGCAGTCTTGCCTTTGAGGATTTTCTTGTATGGTGGAAAACGCTTCAGCCAGGCTTTTTGGTAGGCCATTAATCGTTGCTTTGAAAGATCGTTTTCACCAATCGCTTGTGCGATTACATTTGCAGCCTCTCTCCCAGACCAAAGGGCTAGATGGGAGCCCCCTTCAAACAAAGGTGATGTGAATCCTGCAGCATCACCAACTAATATCACACCGGTTTCAACTGTTATTTCTCTTGGACCAGATATTGGAATTGTTCCACCAAATGGTTTGATTTTTATTCCTTCTTTGCGCCAAGGAGGATTTACTTTGGGTTTGTCTTTTAGATATGTGTCCTGAATAAAGTCTTCAAGATATTTTATCGCACCTTTCTTGTCGGTTGTTACCAAACCGACATTCGCTCTACCGCCTTTCTTTGGAATCATCCATACATATCCATGTGGGGAATACTTTGGCCACAAATAAAAGTCAAGGTATCCATCATTAGGCACATCCAGCATTTCATACTGGAATCCTGCAATTACTTCGACTTCAGTCTTCATGTCAAGTATTTTTGAAGCAGCACCTGCTACTCCAGAGGCATCTATTACCGCCCGACATTCAATTGGAAATTCATTTCCTCTCCCATCAATTTTCCAATTGGTAAATTGATTTTCGCTATTGAAAACTCTCTCCATTGAAGTCACTCTATGAGATACTAATAATTCAGCTCCAATATCGCATGATTCTTGAATCAACCATCTCTCAAATAGATGCTTATCCAATACATAGCCAGTTTCAGAAAGTAGTTTCTTAGTTCCGTCAGGGAATATTACACGTATTCCTTTAACATCGAGTGCTTTGACATGATCCGGCAATTCTAAATCAAGATTATCCACAGCCATCTGACTTAGACATTCTCCGCAATGAACTGGAGTTCCGACCTCTGGGTCAGCCTCCACAATAATTGTTGATAACCCAGCTCTTCTCAAATGAAGAGCAGCAGAACCACCACCTGGACCAGCACCGATTACCAGCACATCACAGAAACGAACTTGCTCGCCCATAGCCAACGGTTGTATAGGGCAGCCCTTGAAACCAACGGTCCTTGCCTCTTCTACAATAATGTTGAAAAATAATCACAAAATACTGCATTACAACCTTGTTTTCGCTATTTTTCTTCTCTTGAATTTCAAAACGAGCAATGCGAGAAGTGAAAGGGGTACTCCCCGTAGGGGAGTTGTGGCGTGGGTGACGATGAAGCGATGGCTTGGCCATCTCAACTCTCAAGGAGAGTTACTTCGTATAGACCGCCCTGTGGATGTTGAATATGAGGCGGGTGCTATCGCTGACCTATTGGTCAAAAACAATGGTCCTGCAGTTATCTTTTCTCAACCTAGATTAGCCGATGGTACGATTTCAGAAATACCACTGGTGATGAATTTATTCGGAAGCAAGCAAAGAACAATGCAAGCGCTTGGAGTTAGCCAGGAAGATGAAATCGGTCAGCGAATGGTTGCGATGATGAAGCCAGATATTGGATTATTTGTCAAAAGACCATGGAAAGCATTGCCACTGGCCAAAGATGCGATGGCAATGCCGCCTAAGAAAAAGCGAACGGGCGCTTGTCAACGCGTTAAGTTACCACTTGATTTGACAAAGTTGCCGATTCCAAAGACATGGCCAATGGATGGAGGTAACTTCGTAACCTTGCCTTTGGTGATAACAAAAAATTCCAATACTGGAGAACACAATATGGGCATGTATCGCGCTCAGGTATTCGGTCCAAAACAAATCGGTTTACATTGGCAAATTCACAAGCATGGTGCTGACCATGCAGCGATGCATGGAAAGGATGCAAAGATGCCTGTAGCGATTTGCATTGGAGGACCGCCTGAACTAATTTTTTCAGCGATATCCCCCCTTCCTGATAATCTCTCAGAATACCAATTCGCTGGAATTCTCGGGCGTAAATCTCTACCAATAACCAAGGCATTAACACAAGAACTAATGATTCCTGCTAATGCTGATATCGTCATAGAAGGATATTGTATTCCAAGTGAAACACGACGAGAAGGACCTTTTGGTGACCACTTCGGATTCTATTCTCTAACTGGGCAATATCCCGTCCTACACGTTACTGCAATCACTGCAAGAAAGGATGCAGTATTGCCCGCAACAATCGTTGGACTTCCTCCAATGGAGGACGGGTATTTGGGTGAAGCAATTGGTCGACAATTTTCACCAGTTCTAAAATTCCAGCATCGTGATGTCAGCAGTGTTCACTTACCGATGGAAACCGGATTCCATAATCTAGCCATCGTTGCTAGCAAGCAAAGATATCCAAGACAAGCAAGAAAAACTGCTCTTGGACTATTGGGTGCTGGACAGATGATGTTCCTGAAATCAATAGTTGCAATCGATGAAAATCAAGACCCAAGAGATTTGGAAGCATTACTTGATTGCCTCAATGATAAGGTGGACCCCGCCACCGATCTCATCGTTCTAAAAGGACAAGTTGCCGATGCCTTAGAGGCTGCTAGCAAATATGAGAATGTGCATGATAAATTAATCATTGATGCTACCACTTTAGCAAAGGCAGACCCAAGAGGCGATGACGAACCTTTGGAAGGTTCATACTCACAACATACGCCTCAGTGGAGGCAGTACGCAGGTAGCGAGAAGGCTTCGCAATATCCTGCACCCAAGCCTGAAGATATTCCTGCCTTCCTCGCCAATGTTTTGAAACTTGATTTGGTTAGCGATGCGAGAATGTTGCGTGATTCAATGCTTGTTGTTAGCACATCGGTTGAAGGCCGGCCGAGTGTCAAAACAGGTTGTGACCCTTCACTACTGAATGAGAAAGAAAATGCTCTCCTAGATTCTCAAGAATTGGTAAGAAGAGAGCAGATTATTCAATTGCGTAATTCAATTTGGCAATTGGACAACAATTATGGTATTCGTTGGCTATTTGTCACTGATGATGACTTAGATTTACATGCTGAAGGTGCAAGAAAGAGATTACTTTGGCAACTTACTTGCAGATTTGATGTTGAAAGAGGTTTAACCTTTGATGCAAACAAATCTAGATTGTGCTGGGATGCAACGACTCCAATTCCAAGCAAGGTGCATGGAACTCGTCGCTGGCCTGCGATTACATTACATGATGAAGAAACATTACAGAAGGTTGCTTCACATCCTGAATTGGAAAACTATCATTGGCCACAGCATCTGACTTTCCATGAATCAGTAAAATCAAATGGGGGTGAGTAAATGGATATCAAGCAAGTAGCAAGTTTTGTAAAAATTGAACATACCCTATTCTCCCTCCCTTTCGTTCTCATCGGCTATTTCATCGCCCTGGCCCAGTTCAACATCCCTCCTGGGCTTGATTTGCTGTGGATTCTAATCGCAGCGATCGGTGCAAGAGGTCTTGCAATGGCATTGAATCGTATCATCGATAAAGACATTGATGCTGAAAACCCACGTACTGCAGAAAGACATCTAGCATCGGGTTCAATGACGATGAATACAGCTTGGACCCTGTGTACAATTTTCCTCATAATGTTGGTATTCTCTGCCTGGCAACTCAATCATGTAGCACTGATGATGTGTTGGTTACCAGTACTCGTCTTTGTAATCTATCCCTATCTAAAGAGATACACTTGGCTTTGTCATTTCTGGTTAGGACTTTGCCTTGGATTAGCCCCTGCAGGCGCATGGATTGCCGTTGCAGGTGATGTGCATGGATGGGCAGCAATCACTGGAATGCACGATGGATTTACCGACTTACTATGGTATCCAACTATTTTCTTTATTTCTCTGGGAGTGACGTTTTGGATTGCTGCCTTTGATATTAATTATGCGAGAATGGATATTGAAAGTGATAAAGAAAATGGCATTCATTCATTCCCTTCAAAATTCGGTGAAACTGCTACAACTAGAACTTCTATTCAAATGACTCTGCTTTGGTTTGCTTGCTTTGCAATAGCCAATCCAATGGAAGAAGGTTGGTTCTTAATGGCTGCAGGTTTAATGTCCGTTCTCAATATTGTTGTAATTTTACGCCATGAAAAATGGGTCGACTTTCAAACTACACTTTTCAGAATATCGATGCTCACCGGATGGGTTCTTCTCATAGCGGTTTTGCTAATGGATCCAACACCTGGACCGATGATGTTAGATTGATCAGCATCAAGGACTTCGCCGTCGAATTTCTTCTGAAAAGAAATGCACTACAGTACTTTCAATGCGCTGAAATTGCGCCCTGAAGACTCATCAGCAAGCGTCAAAGAATACTAGAGATAAGGAATATATCGCAAAGATTGAAACCGAACACCCAAAGCAAGAGATGATGCAGAGAGCAGTGGTCTTTTTCGTAATTGCCTCGATTCTATTGGCTGGGTGTATCGAGCCGACCAAAAAATCCCCCCTTGATCCATTGGGAGACGCGGATAATGATGGCCTTCCAAATGGATGGGAGGAAGAACAAGGTCTTGACCCATTCAATGGTTCTGATGCACCGAAATGTATGGGTTTGGTGCAATATTGTTTGCGCACTTACGACAATTTCACTTTCGCTGAAACCCACAATTCGTTCGCAACCACCGAGGATGGCGTATATTATCCAGCTTCAAACCACGACACTGGTCTTTCAGCACAATGGAATGGTGGTGTGCGCGCCTTCATGCTCGATACTCACCACCGTTCAGATTCAGAAAATAACCCAGAGGATGTAGTCTTTTGTCATGGGGATAATGATGGCATCATTAATCCCTGTACTTACAGTGAAGTTGATGCTTTCGCGTGGCTATCACAACTCAGGTCTTTTATGGATGATAATCCAAATCAAGTTGTGACCATTCTGCTTGAGAATTATGTCCCCTCCAATCATTTAGAATTCCTATTTAATGAGACTGGATTATTAGAAAAGACGTATGTTCACCAAATCGCTGAACCTTGGCCTACACTTGGAGAAATGGTGCTTTCAAACAAGACCCTGGTAGTTTTTTGGGATGAAAGCGATGAGCTGGAATATCCTTGGTTACACCATGCGTGGACTCATAGTTGGGATACTCCATATGGTGAGGGTAATGAGGATGAGATGTCATGCGATGTTGGTCGAGGGGATATCAATCAACCAGTGTGGCACTTGAATAATTGGTTGTCTAATTCTTTAGGATTATCAGATCCGCAACGCTCAGAAGATGTGAATGACTATGATAAGTTGCTGCAAAGAACCATTGATTGTTGGGAGGAAGTGGGTAATCGACCGACATTTATAGCAGTAGACTGGTGGGAGAATGGCGACGTGGTAGGAGTAATCGAGACAATCAATCAGATGGAGACTTGGAACTCAACGGCTGAGAGTTGATGAGTTGGTTTGGAGGTTATGACTCACAAGAGTCTAAACCCTTCTTGTTAATATTATGGCTATACAGTGGTAAAGGATATGGCCGAGAGGCTATGAGGATTACTTGAGGCGAGCAAATGTCAGATGTTGATGAGATTCACGAAATTCTTTCTCATCACAAACCGTGTTTGCCTTCAAATCAATACCATCCATTAGAAAAAGTGGCTATTTGGTCGGTTCTTATTCTATTAATCGGAATAACAATCGGCTTGGTATTATTCAATGATGTTGTTTGGGTTGAAACATTAAAACCGATTATCTGGGAGCCAATCCTCAAAGATGCAGGTGTGGCTGGAGATGCGGGATACACTCCACAAAACACTGCAATTTACACATCCAGTATGTTCATCTGCGTAATTGTCTTACAAGCAGTATTCCGAAAATTACAACTTCCAGCCGATGATAGAATGACTCTTGCATTGATTGCTTGGGTTAGCCTTGCCCCTATATTGAGGGTTCTTGAGGATGCAGATTTCTACAGTAGTGAAGTGGATTGGTTATTCATTTCCCCAGTCATCCACCTACACCTTACCACATGGCTAGTAGTGGTCGCATTAATTTCTCATTACTTGGCAGGAAAGTGGGATTCGGATAGTGGTTTCTCGGCCGAATCAAGAAAACATACAACACTCTTCTCAAGCCTTGGGCTTCTATTATTTGCACATTGGACAATGCTCTATCGGCCAGCATATGCAGAACATCCACAAATCGGTAGCCAAATGGTGATAATAGGCTTGATGACTTCCTTTACTGCGTTATATTTTATTCTGATAAAGACAAGAGGTTGGCCTGCACTTACAAGGGGAATGTTTTCTTTCGCAGTTGCAGCTATTGTAATGGGGCTATCTCACTGGGGCCAATTCATTATCACTCCTTGGCAACAAGAAAGTGGCATGAACAATTCAGAAATTACTCTATGGCCTATCTTAATCGTAATCGGAATCCCTGCTATCGTTTGTTATTGGATGTACAAAAAAGGAATTGAAGATGCAAGATTACTAAAATCAACCGGATTCGATGCAGGAGTCCTTCCTGAAGGAATCAGTCTCAAGAGTTGGGAATTTGAAGAGGAATTGGTCAAAGATCACCCGATTGAAAGGTTGTCAAATAATGCATTATTAGCATCACCAATGGTTATTGCAATGGTATTCGGGCAGTTAGTCGATGGATTTGCCACTATGATGGGGATTGATTTCTTTGGTTATGGTGAAAAGCACCCGGTCTCAAATGGAGTCATAGAAATTGGTGGAGAGGTCAACGAAATGCTGGGTATTACATTTGGCGAAGGCGCTTGGTTATTCACAATTCTAAAGGCCTGTTTAGTTGGTTTAATCGCTTGGATGTTTGTTCAAATGAGAGTTGAAAACAGGCAAACTCATCTTCGTCAACTAATCGTCTTAGCAGTACTCATCGTTGGATTAGCCCCAGGCCTTCGTGATATTGGTCGATTAGTTCTCGGAGTTTGAGAAATTAAGGTCATGGAGTCCTTCTTGCCTTTGATGTTAAATGCGGGTTTGACTTGGCTTGTATTGAAGGGGTAGCAATGGATAGATTACCAACTCGTGTCATTCGTAGTGACCCTGACTACGTTGCTCGTAAGTCTCATAATGAGGCATTACTTGCAACTCTTCGTCAACGCCTTTCAGTTGCAAGTAATGGAGGTGGAGGCAAATATGTCGAAAGACACCAATCTCGCGGTAAGATGTTGCCAAGGGAAAGAATAGACCACATCATTGACCCAGGTAGCGCATTTTTGGAATTATCTCCACTTGCAGCATTTGAGTTATATGATGGCAGAGCACACTCAGCAGGAGTGGTTACAGGAATTGGTATGGTCCATGGAAGAGAGTGCTTATTCGTTGCAAACGATGCAACAGTAAAGGGTGGTAGTTACTATCCAATGACTGTAAAAAAACACATTCGTGCTCAATCAATCGCTCATGAAAACCACCTTCCTTGTATTTACTTAGTTGATTCAGGTGGCGCATTCTTGCCATTACAAGATGAAGTATTCCCTGATATCGGCCATTTTGGTAGAATTTTCCGCAATCAAGCAAAGATGTCCGGTGATGGAATTGCACAAATTGCCGCAGTACTCGGTTCATGCACTGCAGGAGGCGCATATGTCCCAGCAATGTCCGATGAATCAATCATTGTCAAAGGAAATGGTACTATTTTCCTTGCAGGCCCTCCTTTGGTCAAAGCAGCAACCGGTGAAGAGGTAACTGCTGAGGAATTAGGCGGGGCGGAAGTCCACACTGTGCAATCAGGTGTAGCAGATCACTTTGCAGAAGATGAAAGCGAAGCACTTCGCATGGTTCGCAATGTTGTTGAAAACCTAGGTCCTCGACAACTAGCCCCAGCAGCATTCGCAGAAGTGGAAGAGCCAGCACACGATGTTGATGATTTGTTAGGATTAATTCCAAGCGATAATCGAACTCCACTGAATATCAAAGAAGTAATCGCGAGAATCGTAGATGGCTCAAGATTCCATGAATTCAAAAGCAGATATGGAACTACACTGGTTTGTGGCTTTGCTCATATTCATGGCCATAAAGTAGGAATCGTAGCAAATAATGGAATCCTCTTTTCAGAATCCTCACTGAAAGGTGCTCACTTCGTTGAGTTATGTGGTCAAAGAGGAATTCCTTTGGTATTCTTGCAGAACATTACTGGATTTATGGTCGGAAAAGCCTACGAAGCAGGCGGGATTGCTAAGGATGGAGCAAAATTAGTAACAGCTGTATCCTGTGTTAACGTACCAAAATTCACAGTTATTATCGGAGGTTCTCATGGTGCTGGAAATTATGGTATGTGTGGTAGAGCATATGACCCAAGATTCCTCTTCATGTGGCCTAATTCTCGTATTTCTGTAATGGGCGGGCCTCAGGCTGCTGATGTATTGACGACAGTCAAACAAGATCAAAGAGCAAGAGAAGGACTACCTCCTATGGAAGATGAGGAATTAGAAAATTTCAGAAAGCCAATTTTGGATAAGTACGAAACTGAAGGTTCACCATATTATTCAACAGCCAGATTATGGGATGATGGAATAATCGACCCAAGAGATACACGTGATGTTCTCGGGTTATGTTTGGCAACAGCGAGGAATGCCCCAATGCCCGATAATAAATTTGGCGTATTCCGTATGTGATAATGTAATTGAAAAATTAAAAATGCAATTGGAGTTTTAAACATGGTAAATATGCAAAATCCACCACAAACCGAATTGATTAGCCTAGAGATTTCAGGCTCAGGTTGTCACATTATGTTGAATCGAGAAGACAAGTATAATGCTCTCAATGTTCAAATGATTACAGAATTGTGTGAAGTATTGCAATGGACTGCACAAAGAAGTGCAGGTGCTTTGGATTCATTGGTTGATGAAAATGGGCAACCATTTCTTAGAACATTGGTCTTAAGTGGCGCAGGGCGTCATTTTTGTGCAGGCGCTGATATCAATATGATGCGGGATGCTGGAGCCAATAGTGCTGAGGAAAACCGAGCAGATTCTGAAAGGCTTGACCGCTTATTCAACGGACTTTGGTCTCACCCATGCTTTACAATAGGCGCAGTACAAGGTGTTGCATTGGGTGGAGGTGCAGGATTAATCGCTTGTTGTGACCACGTAATTGCCAATCAGAATATCAAAATTGCATTATCGGAAGGGAAATTAGGAATCCTCCCTGCAGTAATCGGTCCTTATGTCTACAGAAGATTAGGTTCTGCTTGCTTTAGAAGATTGGCGATGACCGCCGGCCGCATCGAAGGCGAAGAGGCATTGCGCATTGGTTTCGTTGAAAGACTGGTTGATGCTGAACAAATGAGTATAGAAGTTGACACAATTATTGCCGAAGTTCTAACCACAGGCCCATGTGCAGTAACATTGGCAAAAGAGTTGACATTAGGATTTGATAGATTCACAGATAGTGATGCAGAATTAAGAAATTGGACTCTTAATTTTACCAGCAAAATGCGCGCATCTAACGAAGGTCAAGAAGGCCTTTCTTCATTCCTTGACAAGAGAAGCGCTAACTGGAAGCCAGAAAGCGAATAACCAATAACATTTGAAACGATAAAGGGGTGATATTATGGCCAACAAACTGTCTAAGGTTCTGGTGGCAAATCGTGGTGAAATCGCTTGCCGTATTCTTCGTGCTTGTAATGAGGCAGGAATCGCTTCTTTGGCAATATATGCAGATAATGATGCAAATTCCTTATTCGTTGAACTTGCAGATGAAGCCGTAATGTTACAAGGAGATAGTATCGCATCCACATATTTAGATCAAGCCCAAATTCTGCAAATTGCTGCAGATAATGCAGTTGATGCCATACATCCTGGTTTTGGATTTTTATCGGAGAGAGCAGACTTTGCTCAAGCAGTAGGTGATGCTGGAATCCAATGGGTTGGACCAAGTCCTGCTGCAATTACCCAAATGGGCGATAAAATGACTGCCAGAATCACAATGCGTAATGCAGGAGTTCCTGTAATTCCTGGCGAAGAGATTGAGGAGGTTGAAGAACAAGCTGCATTGGCTGCAATAGAAGAGGCAAGCCATAGAGTTGGATATCCTCTTCTTCTCAAAGCATCAAGTGGCGGTGGTGGCAAAGGAATGCGCGCTGTTCATCATCCAAGTGAATTGATTTCAGCAGCACAAGGGGCTCGGCGAGAAGCGATTGCAGCATTTGGCGATGGCCGAGTATACATTGAGAGATTATTGACAGGTTCTAAACACGTTGAGATTCAAATTCTTGCCGATAGACATGGCAGAACCATTCATCTTGGAGAGAGAGAATGTAGTGTACAAAGAAGACATCAGAAAGTATTCGAAGAAGCGCCATGCGCTACTATGAGGCCTCAATTGAGGGAAGCGATGGGAAGTGCTGCTGTTGCAGCAGCCAAAGCAGTCGATTACGAAGGTGCAGGAACAGTTGAGTTCCTCCTCGCACCTAATGGTGAATTCTTTTTCCTTGAAATGAATACTAGAATTCAAGTTGAGCATCCGGTTACTGAATTGATTACAGGCGTTGACTTGGTAAGAGAGCAATTGAGAATTGCAGCAGGACAACCGATGTCATGTGGAGATTTGATGATAAGAGGCCATTCTATTGAAGTGCGATTATATGCAGAAGATGCGGCAAATAACTTCCTTCCAGCGATTGGTAAACTGGCGGTATTCTCTCCCCCTGAAGGGCCTGGTGTACGTCTTGACACCGGTGTGCGAGAAGGAGATGAAGTAACACCAAATTATGACCCAATGCTTGCCAAACTAATCGTGTGGGCACCTAGCAGAAAAGAAGCCTTACAGAGGATGAGAAGGGCCTTGGATGAATTTGTTGTTTTAGGCACAACTACCAACATAAGATTCCTGCGTGAATTATGCGACCAGCCAGAAGTGGTTAACGGAGCAACCGATACAACAACTATTGACAGATTATGGCCAAATGGATGGTCACCTAATGTTTCACAATCCATGAAAAATGCAGCATTATTAATTGCCTCTTGTGCAGAGGCAAATGGGCTACAGAGAAGAGGTTCTTCAGTTTCCAATCAAGTTTCATCAGACGGTCCAGTCAGCCCATTCCAAACTTTGAACAGGAGGTTTCCATGATGCAGAACCAGTTCAAAACAGAGGACGGCTTAGTCGAAGTGACAATTTCTAAGCAAGGAGATTCATGGAACTTTGAAGGGCAATCTTGTCAAATTCTTGATGATGGAAGACTTCAGGTAACTACTGTTGACGGTTCCTCGCATCTTGCTAGAGCAGCCAAGGTCGGAGATATTTGGTGGGTTCATCTATGTGGACAGACTTTCAAATTAGAACAAATTGAGCCGGGTGCAAGTGCAAGTGAAGAGCAAGGTGGATTAACAGCACCAATGCCAGGAAAGGTCCTTGAAGTAATGGTTGAAGTTGGCCAAGAAGTGAGTGCTGGTACTACTTTGATGATCTTAGAAGCGATGAAGATGGAACATAAAATCGTTGCATCAACAGATGGAGTCGTTACTGCGATTAATTTCAATGCTGGCGACCAAGTTGAACAGGGTGTAACGCTACTTGACTTAGAACAATAGTCGATTGTAGTGATTACAACGATTACTAGAAAATCACTAGGATTGGTTAAACAAAGTAATACAATAGTCCAACAAGAATCAAAACATCAACCACTCCAAACAAGACTTTGAGTGGCAAAGGTAGAGTTTTGAAAAAGTGAAATGGGCCTTGTGTTTCATCGTTCATACAAATTCCATTAATCAATTGCTGTTAATGTTTATGCTAGGCAGAGAGTGACTAAATGGCCTTTTCAAACGTTCGGTTAGATCACTAAATGAGATGAAAGATCACTATTGATTGGAAATTGATAAATACATTCAGACATTGGCAAAAAATATGTTTAGTAAAGTGGTATGGAATAAACCCCAACAATGGCATTTAGATTTAAGTTCCTCAAAGATGACAATATTAGAGAGAGCAATAACAGTTGTATTTTTTACAGGGTTAACTGCTCTTTCAGCACAAATTGCATTTATCCTTCCATGGACTCCAGTACCCTACACCTTCCAAACATTTGCAGTATTGGCGACGGGAGTATATCTTAGAAGAAATGATGCTTTTGCATCTGGTTTCCTTTATTTGGTGATTGGCGCATTGGGCGCACCCGTATTTGCTTCAGGCGGGTCAGAATTATTTTCAAGTGGAAAATTAATTGCTTCAGGAGGATATTTGTTAGCATTCCCACTAGCTTCAGCCTTGGTTGCTGAAGGGTTAGACCGTTCAAGAAAAGCAGGGGTTGCAGATATTAAGGCACAGATTATTTGTTGGTTTTCTGCTATGATTCCGGTATATCTCTTTGGAACATTATGGCTTGCTGAATCATATGGGGTTGATTTTTCCAAAGCCTTTGGATGGGGTGTTGAACCTTTCTTGTTATGGGATCTTGCAAAGATTTTGGTTATGGCTATCATCACTACAAAAGTGTGGTCTTATCAACCTCAAGAGAATTAAGTATTGATTAAACAAAGGTTAGATTCTAGAAAGCGAGTTCAAGAAAGAACCATATAACATCCAATTAAACAGTAAGTTGTAGGGTGTTAAAATGTCATCTTTTAGAATCTGTTCAAGTTGCTATGGCTATCGAGTCTATCCATGGATGGGGTTCATGACAGGAGAACGTTACCAATGCCAAGACTGTGAAGAGATATTGATAGTGCCACTTGAGTTTGATAGTGTTGAAGCATACCTTGAATTTCTCAAGGTACAAAATCCTAAGAAATTTGCCGAAATTGAAAGTGAACTCAAAGAGTGATTTCTAATCAATTGCCAAAGTGGTTCAATACTAATTTTGAAAATAAGTAATATGTCACCTTGAAATACCGCTGCTGTATTTCCCAAGACGGTGCATACATGGTCCTAATGGAACTTTCATCAAATGACCCAGCCGTTGGATATATCAAGTGGATTTCCGCAATCGCTATCGTAGCCTTACCATGGCTCTTTTTACGTCTTGAAATGAGGGTGATTAGAATTGTTCTTGGTATCGCTTGGATGACGAGTATATTCTCTTTGGCTGCGCTATACCTCGGCTTCCTAACATATCACTACATGGGGGTTCAATTTGGGTTTGATCATCGTGGAAATCCAATGGATTGGTTCATGATTATTACTGGGATACTTTGTATTATCCCATTCATCCGAGCCGCAAAAAATGGGGCCCTAGATAAACCAAATAAAACCGCGATATTAGTCGGGTTGGCGACCCTGATTTTGATGGGCCCCGCTATTTACAATTCAGTCACCCTCAACGTATACCTAAACGGCGATGGGGAATTTGACGGCGGAGAGGGCGAGTATTCAGGTGAAGAATATGACCCCGCAGAGGTTGAGGAATGGTCTCGTGCAGGAAATATCGCTTTACTCGTATGCAATTTAGTGCCAGCGATTATTTGCCTTGCAATTTGGCGGCTCGGTAATGTTGTACATCCCGAACTTGAGGTGCATCTTGAGCAATAATCGATGCATTTCGTATGGCTAAGAGCGATTCTGATTGAGAACACTCATTGTTTATTCAGTACGCCAGTGCTTACGAATAATGACTTTTTCACGTGACCTTGTGATTCCAATCCACAAAAATCCAGCGATAAGTGATGATGTAATCAATGCATACATTCCACCCTTGAATAGTGGTATTATTCGTATTTCAGGAGGAGTTCTTTGCATTATCTCTACAATACAAATTCTACTAATCTCTCCAACAGTTGCAGCACCAACGGCTTGGAAAGCTACAAAGTATATCTTTTGAAACA
>ERZ1046367.417-NODE-417-length-29967-cov-17.917224_pt1 | contig 29967 bp, 23 predicted proteins | sample MGYA00383091_ERZ1046367 | MGnify/ENA primary metagenome ERZ1046367 (study PRJEB29581, sample SAMEA5548361) | metagenome | biome: marine; feature: coastal; material: water | depth 50 m | study: Short-term variability in the microbial, nano- and picoplankton... | reverse complement strand
GAATTAAATGCTGGTATGACTGAAGGTCAGGATATTAGCCAAACTGCTCTACCCACTGATTTGGTTCAAAGTGCTATGGAAAGTAGAGATAATTATTATGACAATCTAGATCGCTCTGCAGAAAATTTAGCATCAGAACTTGACCTGGGCAGTGGTATGTTTGCTGCCTTACAAGATAGGTTATTAAAAAACCACCGAATTACTGTTCAAACACTCCCGATTAATACAATGCCTGAATGGACTCGACGATTTGATAAGCATTCTATGCGTTTATTTATTTCTGATAGGCTCAATTCTTACGGCCGTGTTGCAGAGCTAGCATGTTATCTTGTAAATTGTGAGTTGTCTGAAGAAATTGACAGGGCTGTATTAAGATTGAACTTAAAGTCCCCTGAAGCAATAAAGGCGGGCAAGATTGAATTAATGAATTATGCTGCCTTAGCTTTGTTATTACCTTATAAAAGATTTTTTCAAACATCACAAAGAATGAAATATGATGTTGAAGCAATTGCAAAGCGCTTTGACGTTTCTTTTGGTGAAGTTGCATATCGCATGACGACTTTAAGTCGAGCAGATATGGAGGGGATTCCATTTTTTCTTCAGGAAGTAGATCAAGCAGGAAATAAAGTTCGCAGAGTTGGACTTAGGGGGTATCCTAAAAATACATTTGGCGGTCAGTGTCCTAAGCTATCAATTTTCAAAGCTGTTTCACTTCCACAACAACTTCTTACACAAATTGTAGAAAGCCCCAATGGACAAGCATATTTTACATTAAATCGTTCTACAAAACAAAGTGGTGGTGCTTATGGTGAAAATATGCGCCAGACTGCTATAATGTTGGCTTGTGAAGCTGAATTTATAACGGACATGATATATGCTTCGGGTGGTGCTGTTGATCGTGCAGATGTTGGCCAAAATTGTCGTTTATGCGAAAGGCCTCACTGTGCTCAAAGGGCTGAACCACCCATTGCGAGACCTATGATGTTTGATGGAGCAGAGAATAGTATTTCTGCATTTAATTTTAAAGTTTGATTTTATGTATACGCACGTCGAATCAAATCAAGCCCCATGATTAAAAAGATAATTAATATAAATTTTTTAAAAATGATTTCTGACATTTTATTTCTAATTTTTTCACCAATCCAAAAGCCAATAAATGTCGGTAATAATAAGAAAACTGACAGTAATGATAATTCTTTATTCATATGGCCTTGATTCAAATACGCTATGAAAAGTGGTATTGATCCAATGAAAAAAATTAACCCACTAACTCGAACAAATTCTTCTTTTTTGACCCTTCTAGCGGCTAGATAAATTGCAAGTGGAGGTGCCCATACTGACGTTAAACCTCCCATTACACCTGCTGTAAAGCCTGATATAATTTGTGCCTTTCTATCATGATGGTTTGGGATGAATGGTGCATTTTTGAAAATATTCACAATTACAAATAGTAAAATTACAAACCCTAAAAATCCAATTAATGTATTATCGCTGACTTGAGCAGTTTTGTTGACCGTTAGCCATACAAAAAAAGTTAACATTATAATAAATGGGAAATATTTTTTAAATGTTTGGTGTACATTTCCTGATCTAAAAACTTGCCAAGCATTAGTAAATATAAGTGGAAATATTAATAATGCGATTGCCGTTCTTGGAGCAATGGTGATGGTCATAAGACCCATTGCGGTTGTTGGTAATCCTAATCCAGCAACACCTTTTATAGTGCCAGCTATTATAAAAATAGAGAATAAACAAAAGATTAAAAATACTTGTTCTGTCATAATAAGTTTCTCTTTGGTACAAACATCCTTATATTAATTTAAGGGTATTTTTACTTGAAAATTTGCCCCTATTTTACTTTCTAAGCATATAAGGGAACCACCTAAATTTTTCATTATTTCTTGACTAATTGCCAGCCCCAATCCAACTCCGCTACTGTTTTCTGTATTGGATAATCTCGTAAATTTTTCAAAGATAATTGTGTGTTCAGCTACCGGAATACCTGGCCCATTATCTTGAAAAGAAACACACAAGAATTCATTATCTTTTTGGCAACTAATTTTTAAAGTTGGTTGGCTTTTGTCGTTATACTTAACCGCATTGGTTATTAGATTTATGAACACTTGTGATAAGCGATCAGGATCTGTTTGAATTTTAGTATTTGTGAAGTTCACATCAAACTCTAATAAAGCATTCGAATTTGCTATGCTTTGTTGTGTTGATTGAAGTGCTGTTTGTAAGATCTCATTTAAGCGTAGGTTTGAAATATTTAATTTTACTTGGCCACTTTCTAAGAAACTTAAATCTAATATTTCATCTAATAGGCGCGTTAATCGTTTGCTTTCATCATTTATAATCGTTGAAAAATATTTTAACTGATCTTTATTAAGTTTTTTGTTTGATTGTAATATTTCTGAAAAAGATCTTATTGAAGTCATGGGTGTCCTTAATTCATGACTCACATGGCTCAAAAATTCATCTTTTTGGGTGCTCAATTCAGTTAACTTACTATTAGCATCCATTAGCTCCGATGCTGCCTTAGTTAACTCTTTTGACTGCTCTTCCAATCTTGCAGAGTATTCTATGACTTGTACTGTTTCATCTGCTACTGCAATTAAGTCTTCAACAGTAATTGATTGATTTCCAACTGCTTGAGTTATCATCGAATGTGCTGTTGCTGCTCCAACAGATCCTGCAAACTTTTGCTCTAATGTTTCCATAAGATCAACAGTGATATCGGGTAAATCAGTGCGCCCCTGTTTTTGAGAGAATTTATTAAAAAGTATTTGCGCATCTTTCCTGCCTAAAATTCTTTGGGCAAGTATGAATAGGTCATCTGGTGTAACACCATCTCCCACAGATGTGATATTGGATTTCTGACCAAATACATTAATAAATTTTTGCGCTTGCAATCTTTCTAGCGGAGATGGAGTTGAAGCTAATGAAGTGACTATGAATACTACGGTATTGAGGAATATGGACCAGAAAACTGCATGCGTTAGAGGATCGTTAATATTTATTCCAAATAATGCCTGAGGTCTCAAAAATGATAAACCAAATGGGCCTTGTTTTAAAATTTCTGAATTTAAAATAAAATCACCACCAAAACTTGGTAAAAATGATGAATAAGCCCAGATAATAAAACCAGTAGAAATTCCGTAAATTGCACCTTTTCTAGTCGCATTTCTCCAAAATAATGCACCTATTAAAGCTGGCAATACCTGTGCCACTCCTAAAAATGCAATTAAACCAATAGAAGCAAGTGCTGAGGTGCCTCCAGTAAGAATAAAGTACAAATATCCAAACCCAATTATACAAGCGATACTAATTCTTCTAGAGCGTAATAATACAGTCCTAACGTCATCGCTTTCTGGGTTTCTTTTTTGAACAGCATAGAGCCAAAGTGGTAGTACGATATGATTGGATGCCATCGTCGATAATGCAATAGCTGCTACAATCACCATAGATGTAGCTGAAGAAAATCCACCCAAAAATGCTAATGCTGCTAAAGTACCGCGATTTTCTGCCAAAGGTATTGTTAGAACAAATAAATCTGGATTAGAGCCCTCTGGCAAAATGTTTAAACCTGTTGCCGCTATTGGTAAAACAAAAATACACATTAAAAGTAAGTAAAGTGGAAAAGCCCAACTTGCAGTTGCTAAATGTTTTTCAGCACTGTTTTCAACGACAATAACTTGAAACATTCGAGGTAAACAAATTATTGCTGTTGCAGATAAAAAAGTTAACGTAACCCATCTTGGTGAGAATACTTGATTTGTAATTGGTATGCTTTTTTCCATAATGAGTAGCATATTATTTGGGCCATCGCTGAGGCCCCAAACTACAAAAATCCCAACAGATATAAAGGCAACCAACTTAACAATCGCCTCAACTGCGATTGCAGTAACAACTCCATGATGCCTTTCATTGGCGTCTAAATTGCGAGTTCCAAATAATATTGTAAATAACGCAAGGCCAGCAGCAATAAATAGTGCAGTTATAACTGGGTTGTTATCAGTATTAGAGTTTTCTGTAAAAACCGCAAAGCTAAGTGTTAAGGATTGTAATTGTAATGCAATATATGGAGTAGACCCAAAAATTGCTAATAAAGTAACAATTACACCCAATGTATTACTTTTACCGTATCGGGAAGAAATTAGATCAGCAATTGAAGTAATTCTTTGCGTTCTGCCGATGCGAACTAGTTTCCTTAAAAACCACCACCACCCAACAAATACAATTGTTGGCCCAAGATAAATAGCCAAAAATTCAAAGCCATTTGTGGCTGCAGATCCTACAGATCCATAAAATGTCCATGCAGTGCAATATACTGAAATAGATAAAGTATAGATCAAAGGTGACTGTAAGAAACCTAATTTTCTTTGTCTGGCGCGACGTTCAGCAAGGCCGGCTACAGCGAAAAGAGATCCCACATAAATCAAACAAATTATTACAATTACATTTGAGTTTAGCATTAATCTTCATCCACTCCATTTGTGAGTAAGCGCGCCATGATAATTGCCAATATTATAAAAATACCCCAAGCACCAAAAATGTAAAAAATTACAGAAGAAAAATTAGCTTTATCTATGTTTGATGTGAAGCCGTTAAGTAAAGGGGAAACGAGTAAGCAAATTGCCAAAATGGGTATACCGAGAGAAAATTCAGTAATTTTACGCAGTTTTCTCCGCTCTACATCTCGTTTTGCACTTGAGCTATTGTTCATGAATTTATCATTAGTTTGACATGTTTTATAAGCTCTTCATTATCAAATGGCTTTGTCATAAACTTACTGACTCCAGCGTCTTCAGCAGCCCTTCGATCTTTTTTTTGACCCTTTGCTGTTAACATCAAAACTGGCAAATGAGATATTTCGTCTATCGCCCGAATATCTTCCAATATTTTCATTCCACTGACATTTGGTAGCATAATATCTAAAATTACCAAATCAGGTTTTGATTTAATAATAAAATTTATTGCTTCAGCACCATCTGAGATAGCACTTACGCCAAGGCCTTCACTTTCCAATAAAAAAGTTAAGGCTTCTATTATAAATGGTTCATCTTCAACTATTACAACCGACTTTTTCACGTCTCTTCCCCCTTGAGATAGTGAAATGCTAGCTTATCTTAATTAATCGAAGGTGCAATTTATTTATTCATTGTCAAGTAAGTATGATGCCCGACGAGATGAACATTCTGTTCTTGAGCAAACTGTACATTGAAGCCCAGCTGCTAATTGTGGCGTTTGAGCGTGTGATATTTTGGGCAGCATTATGTAGTCAGGGGTGAAAAGCATTATAGCTTCTGTTAATGCGGGCATTCCAATTTGTGCGACTTCTGTTGGATACGCAAAGCTTATAGTATGAAAACGGTCACCCATAGGCATATCAAGCATGGCTCTTATAGGTTGTAGTGGTTGAGATAAGCTGCGATAGACCGGCCACAATGGGCATGCCCCACCATACCTTGGTAGGCTAAAAGAATTTAATTGTTTGCGATATAGAACAGCTCCTGAAGCATCACATTGAATTATTCCAAATTTTGGTATGTTTGATTTGTTTGGTAAATGTGCCAATCGGAAACATATTGAAAGTATGTCAGAATTAAAATGTTTTGCTAACGCAATTGCGTCAAAACTATGTTTTTCTGCAACCTCCAAAAATAAATTAATTGGTAGATTTCGAACCATTTCGGCGTATGCGTTTAATGAGTTTTTTGTTTTTAAATAATCTTCAGATGAAAGTTGTAATGGGGTTAATATTTCATCCACAGTTTGTTGGTTATTTTCTAGTTCATCGAGATAGAATTTGTTTTTTTCCAAAAGTACTTCAAAGGGTGATAAATCTAAGGTTGTTACTTGCTTTTCAGATGTTGGTTCAAAGTAGTCAAAAATATCTTCGGCTGTCTTGGAAAGTTTGAGAGCTTCATTCGCTAAATTATCAATAAACCTATTTGATGTTTCTAGAGGTATTTTTTTATTTTTGGCTAATATGTCTGCAGTAGACCTTATAGTAGTAATGTTAGATAATAATAAATGCATCGCTTCTGCAAAATAAGGATCATGCTTCAGTTGATCCGATAAAATGGTAAATTCTTCATCCCTTATGTTAATTTGGTCACTTTGCCTGGCAATTAATCTTGCAAAGCCTGGGAAGCGGGCTGTGAATTCCTCAATTCTGTCACCCTCTGTTTTTATTTGTTTGTTGCGAATAGCAGCAGATCTTAAGCGGTCAATAAGTGCTTGATTCATACCATCAGATAATTCTGAAGGCTCTACGGCTAAAGCTCTAGCAATAGTATTTAATGTCTTGCCCGCGATTCCTCTTCGATTGTGTTCTATCAAATTTAAATAAGACGCAGAAATTCCTGCGACCTTAGCTAAATCCTTTTGAGTAAGCCTCAGCGCTTTTCTATTTTCTCGTATTCTGGTTCCAAGTAGAGCTCCAGCCATATTTTAAGACCTTAATTTAAAACGTTTTATTTACTATAGTGTAAATTTATTTACAAATAAAGTAGAAATAAAATAAAAAGATTTACAATATTATTGTTTATTAACAATGAGTTGTTGCTATGATTACATTTTGGGTTAAACTGAAAAAGTCTGAATGACACTGGCGAAAGTTGCGAGGAGGCAGCTTACGTGCAGAACTAGGGAGGAAATCTATGTCAAAGTTTACAAGACGTGGGCTGATTAAGACCAGTGCAACAGTTGGTGCTGGTTTAGCGATGCCTACTTTCATTACAAGTCCTTTAGCTGCGTATACAAATGCACCTACAGGTGGCTCAGTTACTCTGGGCTTTAACGTTCCACAATCTGGTCCATATGCGGACGAGGGTGCGGATGAATTGCGCGCATACAAACTTGCTGTTGAGCATCTTAATGGTGGTGGCGATGGTGGAATGATGAATACATTTTCATCAAAAGCTCTCAAAGGTAATGGTATCCTGGGTAAAAAAGTTGAATATGTAACTGGTGATACTCAAACCAAATCAGATGCTGCACGTGCTTCTGCAAAATCAATGATCGAAAAAGATGGCGCAGTAATGATTACTGGTGGTTCATCTTCAGGTGTTGCAATTGCAGTACAGGGATTGTGCCAAGAAGCTGGTGTTATCTTTATGGCTGGTTTGACACACTCAAATGATACAACTGGTAAAGATAAAAAAGCTAACGGTTTCCGTCATTTCTTCAACGGTTACATGTCAGGAGCTGCATTAGCGCCTGTTTTGGAAGCTCGATATGGGAAAGATCGTAATGCATACCATTTAACAGCTGATTATACATGGGGTTGGACACAACAAGAATCAATTCAGGCGGCAACAGAAGCAAAAGGTTGGAATACAGTGAATAATGTATTAACACCTCTCGCTACAACAGATTTCTCATCTTATGTTGCTCCAGTATTAAATTCAGGTGCTGATGTTCTTGTATTAAACCACTACGGTGGAAATATGATTAACTCACTTACATCTGCAGTGCAGTTTGGGTTAAGAGATAAAGTTGTTAACAATAAGAATTTTGAAATTGTTGTACCGCTATATTCTCGTCTTATGGCTCGTGGTGCGGGTGAAAATGTTAAGGGTATCTTTGGTTCAACAAACTGGCATTGGTCACTTTCAGACGAAGGTACAAAGGCATTTGTTAAATCATTCGGTACAAAGTATGGTTTCCCACCATCTCAAGCCGCTCACACAACTTATGTTCAAACATTATTATATGCGGACGCATGTGAACGTGCAGGTACATTCAATCCGTGTGGTGTTGGAGAGGCTCTTGAAGGCTTTAAATTTGATGGCATGGGTAATGGTCCAACTGAATATCGTGCGGAAGATCATCAATGTTTCAAAGATGTGTTAGTTGTGAAGGGTAAAGAAAACCCGACATCAGAATTTGACGTACTGGAAGTTGTTGAGATTACTCCTCGTAGTCAAGTTGAATATGCTGTTGACCATCCAATGTTTGCAGGTGGTGCTTTGGGTAAATGTAACCCAGGCGCATAAAATTTATACATTTATATAAAATAGGCCACAGCGTTTTCGCTGTGGCCTATTTTAAAAGTTAGGTTAAACTAGCTTATTGAAAAATAGTTTGGACACAACATGGATGCAATTCTTTTACAGATATTAAATGGCTTAGATAAAGGAAGTGCCTATGCATTAATTGCTTTGGGGCTTACTCTAATTTTTGGCACTTTGGGGGTTGTTAATTTTGCCCATGGTGCTTTGTTTATGCTTGGCGCATTTTGTGCGGTGTCTTTACAAAAATTAATGTCTGTTTCAAAAATAACTATTGATCCATCTCAGTTAGATTTTTTAGGCAATCCTTTAAAGGTAAAAACTCCCTACATTGTAGAGTGGTTTGGGCCAAACGTTGGAAATGTTATTATTGACTGGAATGTCCCATTATCAATTATAGTAGCAATTCCTATAATGTTGTCGATTGGTTACATTATGGAACGTGGTCTAATTAAGCATTTTTACAAAAGACCGCATGCAGATCAAATCCTAGTAACTTTTGGATTAGCAATTGTGATACAAGAATTGGTAAAAGCAAATTATGGTGCAAACCCTATTCCTACTCCAGCACCTGATCAGTTTGTTGGGTCTTTCAATGTAGGTGCTTTGATTGGTCTTGATGCGAGTTATCCATACTGGAGATTAATATACTTTGCATTTTCAGCAGTAATCATTAGTGCAGTATTTGCTTTTCTGAGATTTACAACATTCGGAATGGTTGTGCGAGCTGGAATGGCTGACAGAGAAACTGTTGGTTTGTTGGGCATAAATATTGATCGTCGTTTTACAATTATGTTTGGTATAGCCGCAGCTGTCGCAGGTTTAGCGGGGGTAATGTATACTCCTATAAATTCTCCAAACTATCATATGGGAATGGACTTTCTAGTCTTATCGTTTGTTGTAGTTGTTGTGGGTGGAATGGGATCATTACCAGGAGCAGTATTGGCTGGTTTTCTTTTGGGGATACTAGAAAGTTTTGCTTCAATGAATGAAGTAAAAGGCTTCTTTGAGATGCTTTATCTGCCATCAATTGACCAAATTATAATTTATCTTGTTGCAATAATCGTTCTGCTTACTAGACCCAGAGGGCTAATGGGCAAAGCTGGTGTGATGGAGGAATAATCATGAAAAGTATTTCAAATGCTGATACGCGAACATTATATTTTGTAGCTATAATTGCAATATTAGCCCCATTTATTTTAAACCCATTCCCAACAGATTCTGGGCTAGCACAATTTAACGCCGGATATCCTGACTTAATGCAACGTTTTGCTATCTATGGAATACTTGCTATTGGTTTTAATATTCTTTTTGGTTTAACAGGCTATTTATCTTTTGGTCATGCCGCATTTCTTGGTGTAGGATCGTATTCTGCAGTCTGGATGTTTAAATTATTATCAATGAATATTATCCCTGCTATAATCTTATCAGTTATTGTTGCAGGACTATTTTCTTTATTAATTGGATTTATTTCATTGCGTAGATCAGGTATTTATTTTTCTATTTTAACACTAGCCTTCGCTCAAATGAGTTTTGCTTTAGCATACTCAGTTCTTACTCCGCTGACAAACGGTGAAACAGGTCTTCAAATAACACTCAATGATCCAAGAATTTTTGCTGCAGAGAACGTTTCTGGAAATTTACCCGTAACATCACTTTTTGGTATGGAAATGCGTGACACTTGGACATTAAATTTGGGCGCATGGGATTTTCAGTTTAATATTGGGTATTATATATGTGCAATATTTTTACTTATTGCATTTTATCTATCTATTCGTATTTTTCGCTCACCTTTTGGAATGATGCTGCGCGCAGTTAAAACAAACCAAACACGTCTTAACTATACAGGAATTAATACACGGCCATATACACTTGCTGCATTTGTGATATCTGGAATGTATGCAGGTCTAGCGGGTGGTTTGATGGCATCGATGGACCCGTTAGCAGGTGCAGAGCGCATGCAATGGACTGCATCTGGTGAAATTGTTTTGATGACAATACTGGGGGGAACTGGAACATTATTAGGACCTGTAATGGGTGCAGGATTTATAAAATATTTTGAAAACATTTTTTCAAAAATTAATGATACTGTTCTTCACGGTTGGTTTGCATGGATGCCAGACGGATTGGAAAATATTATTGTATGGATACTTCATTTATTTACTGGAAAAGGGTGGCATTTAACATTGGGCATAATGTTTATGTTAATTGTGATCTTTTTACCTGGTGGTCTTATGGAGGGAATGTCACGCATTGGTAATTGGTGGAAACGCCGAAAAGGTGGAGATGAAAATACATCTGATGCCACATCAACACCAGCAGAATAGGATCAACTTATGGGAATTCTTGATGTTCAAAATGTAAATAAGAGCTTTGGTGGTCTTAAAGCATTACACAATGTTAATTTAGACATTGAAGAGGGTAAAATACATGCAATAATTGGTCCAAATGGTGCAGGTAAATCTACATTATTAAATTGTTTTGTAGGAAAACTAATGCCAGATACTGGCACTGTAATGTTTGATGGGCAATCTTTATTAGGTATTAAACCACATGAAATAAACCAACTTGGAGTAAGTCGTGTATTTCAAACACCAGAGATATTTTCAGAACTCACGGTTTGGGAAAATACTTTAATTCCTTGTTTTGCTAAACGTGATGGTTCATTTGCGCTTCATGCATTATCTAGAGTTTCTGATAATAAAGATATGGCTGAAAAAGCCGAAAAAATGTTAGTTGATGTTGACCTTATAAATAAAAAAGACATGCTTGCATCGTCAATGTCACGCGGTGATAAAAGGAGATTAGAAATGGCAATGTGCCTTTCTCAAAATCCAAAATTACTTTTACTTGATGAGCCAACGGCCGGTATGGCTCGAGCTGATACTCAAAGTACAATCGAGCTTCTAAAAAATATCCAAAAGAAGCTTAAAATTACTATGGTTATAATTGAACATGACATGGGGGTTGTTTTTTCACTAGCTCAAAAAATTTCAGTTCTCGCCCAAGGAACTGTCATTGTTGAAGACGTTCCAGAAAAAATTAAAGGCCATCCTAAGGTAAAAGAAGCTTACCTTGGTGAAGCTCAAGTATAAGGTAATAAACTAGATGATTAATACTCCAGATAATGCAGAACCTTCAAAACCTATTTATTTTTCAGCACATGATATTCATGCATATTATGGAGAAAGTTATATTGTACAAGGCGTGTCATTGAATGTGCATGAAGGAGAAATTCTAGCACTTTTAGGCAGAAATGGAGCAGGTAAAACATCCACATTACGTGCTATTGCTCGTTTAGACGAACCCTCAGTAAATAAAGGTGAAATCTGGCTAGATCATCAACCTTTACATACAATGAAGGCTTGGGAAGCTGCTCAAGCAGGTATTTCTTTAGTTCCAGAGGATCGAAGAATTATTCAAGGTCTAACTGTGGAAGAAAATTTGCAGTTAGCACAAATTGAAAAGCCAATTGGATGGTCCTTAGAACGAATTTATGAATTATTTCCACGTCTTGGTGAACGTAGAAAGCAAGAAGGTACGACACTTTCTGGCGGTGAACAACAAATGCTGGCTATTGGGCGAGCACTTGCTCGAGATATAAAATTACTACTTCTAGATGAGCCTTATGAGGGTTTAGCACCTGTGATTGTCCAGGAAATTGAGAAAACCTTACGCCTTATTCGAGAACAGGGTATAACAACTATTATTGTAGAACAAAATGCTGTTGCGGCTTTAAAATTAGCAGACCGTGCAGTTATTCTTGATACTGGTGGAGTAGTATTCTCTGGAACAGCAAAAGAAGTTTTAGAAAATGAAAAATTACGTCATGAGTATTTGGCAATTTAAAGAATAGATAAATTATAGAAGAATGACTAATCGATTTAGTAGTTAAATCTTAAAGGTAATAGTATGACTGAAAAAGTATTCCAACCAAATCCAGATTTTGCAAAAAATGCTCATGTGAATAAAAATAAATATAATTTGATGTATGCTGACTCAGTCTCTAACCCAGATAGTTTTTGGGCAGAGCATGGCAAACGTATTGATTGGATTACTCCATTTACGAAAGTTAAAAATACTTCCTTTGATTATCCAAACATATCAATAAAATGGTATGAGGATGGCGAATTAAATGTATGCGAAAATTGCGTTGACAGGCATCTTGAAACACGTGGAGACCAAACAGCAATAATATGGGAATCTGATGATCCTAATATTGATAAGCATATTACATATAACCAGCTACATGATCATGTCGCTCGATTAGCTAATGTGTATAAGTCATTAGGTGTTGGAAAAGGCGATAGAGTTATTTTGTATATGCCAATGATTCCAGAAGCTGCATATGCAATGCTAGCTTGTGCTAGAATTGGTGCAATTCATTCCATAGTCTTTGGGGGATTTTCACCAGATGCACTGGCTTCTAGAATTTCTGATTGTAAAGCATCACTAGTTGTAACTGCTGATGAAGGCCCAAGAGGTGGAAAAAATATTCCACTGAAAAAAAATGTAGATGCTGCATTAGAAATATGTGGAGATGTAAAAACTTTAGTTGTTGGAAGAACTGGAAACAGCACTCCATTTAAGGAAAACCGTGATTTTGACTATGAAGAGCTAGTTTCTGTTGCATCGAATGATTGTCCAGTTGAAAAGATGAATGCTGAAGATCCTCTTTTTATTTTATATACTTCTGGCTCTACTGGAAAACCAAAGGGTGTAGTACATTCCTCTGCTGGATATTTAGTATACGCATCCATGACTCATCAATACACTTTTGATTATCAAGAGGGGGATACTTACTGGTGTACTGCAGACGTAGGATGGATAACTGGACATTCTTATATTGTTTATGGCCCTTTGGCTAATGGTGCTACCACTTTGATGTTTGAAGGTACGCCTACATATCCTGATGCATCACGTTTCTGGGCTGTTTGTGAAAAACACAAAGTTAATCAGTTTTATACTGCCCCAACTGCAATTCGAGCTTTAATGGGATTGGGAGATGATTTAGTTTTAAAACATAACTTATCTGATTTGCGTGTACTTGGAACTGTTGGTGAGCCAATAAACCCCGAAGCTTGGAATTGGTACAATGAGGTTGTTGGTAAGGGTATTGTTCCTATTGTCGATACTTGGTGGCAAACAGAAACTGGTGGTCACATGCTGACACCACTTCCAGGTGTTACCGCGACTAAGCCAGGCTCTGCTACAACACCATTTTTTGGAGTACAGCCTGTAATTTTAGATCCACAAACAGGAGAAGAAATTGAAGGAGCGTGTGAAGGTGTTCTGGCGATTAAAGAAAGTTGGCCGTCCCAAATGAGGACTGTCTACGGAGATCATGATCGTTTTGTCAAAACTTATTTTGAAGCTTATAAAGGTTATTACTTTACTGAAGATGGATGTAAGCGTGATAAAGATGGTTACTATTGGATAACTGGGCGAGTAGATGATGTCTTGAATGTATCTGGTCACCGAATGGGCACTGCAGAAATTGAAAGTGCTTTGGTTGCACACAAAGATGTAGCTGAAGCTGCAGTTGTCGGATATCCACATGAAGTTAAAGGCCAAGGAATTTATTGTTATGTCACACTCAATGCGAGTGCAGAATACACTGAAGAACTGCGTACTGCTTTAAGAGGATGGGTGCGCCAACAGATAGGGCCAATTGCTAGTCCTGATTATATCCAGTGGGCACCTGGTTTACCTAAAACAAGGTCAGGTAAAATAATGAGAAGAATATTGAGAAAAGTTGCTGAGAATGATTATGATTCACTGGGTGACATATCTACTTTAGCTGAGCCAGAAGTCGTGGAAAAACTTATTGAAAATCGTATGAACCGATAAATTTAAACCATTAATTTTCCCACATTTTAGTTCCATTAAATGTGGGTTTTCTTTTTTCTATAAAAGCCTTCATGCCTTCTTTTTGATCATTTGTATCAAATAATGAATAAAATAAATTTCTTTCGTATTTTAAGCCTTGTTCTAATGTAAGGTCCTCATTTTTTATGGATCAAATTAGTAATCATTTTAATATTTTATCATAACGAGTCAGTCTTATTATCTTTGGCATTTTTAATCATATAATTCTCTAATTTTTAGTTATTTTAAATGTTTTTATTGCGTGTAATATATGTTTAAAATATTTATGTATCTTCAAAAAATACACGATCGTGTTTAAACGGATTATCGTAATCAATAGTTTCTTCTAATTCGCGTGCATACTTATGGCCTGCATAAATAGCTGCTGCAATAATTGCTGGTGCATCACAATCCCCTATCTTTTTTAAAGATTTGAAAGTTGTACCTGGATAATTTTTCTCATGCATTAATAAACTATGATAAAGTTCATCATTTGGTTTTCGTGCGGTTATCAACACTATGGAATTTGCTGATATTGTTGATTTGGAATTGGTGTATATGCATTCAAATTCTGCTTTTTTTCCATTAAATTTTTTTAGACTTTTTGCACAAATAATCTTAACTCCTAGCTTCATAAGATTTGATTGTGATCTCCATCTATCTGTTGTGTATGCTCCCCAACTAGAAATCATATCCTGAGGAGTAACTATTGTTGTTGGTACACCTGAAGCTTTTATTTTTTCGGCTATAACAGATCCCATATAATAGTTATCATCATCGTATATTATCGTTGGGCCATCAGGAAGATTCCCAGCCATGATATCATCGGGTGTAAATAAGTTTGGTGAATGCTTTAAGCCATCAATTCCGTTTAAGTGAGTGCCTCCAAAACCATCCCGACGCCATTCTGCCCCTGTTGCAATAGCTATATGTTCAGCTCCAACCTCAATTGTCTGATCATGTGTCATTCTACTTTCACGAAAAACTTCTACATTTGGAAGTTTTTCAATCTGTTGTAAACGATAGTCACGAACCCGAGCCCATTGGGATAAACCAGGTAGTTTGGCCTCAGAACTTACGCGTCCACCTAATTCTCGACTTGCTTCTGTAAGCATTACTTTATAGCCGCGTTTTCCAAGGGCATGTGCAGCTTCCAATCCTGTTGGTCCAGCCCCAATTATTAGAACGCTTGCGTCACTTATCTTTTTATTAATTTTTTCGGGATGCCAACCACTGCGCCATTCTTCACTCATTGTAGGGTTTTGGGTGCATCTAATAGGAACACCTTTGCCATCACCTACATAGCATATATTGCAGCCAATACACTCTCGTATATCTTCAAATTTACCTTCTTCTATTTTTTTTGGAAGAAAGGGGTCAGCAATTGATGGACGCGCCGCTCCTATCAAATCGACTATTCCCCCTTTTATTTGAGCTAGCATTGTATCTGGAGATGTGAAGCGGCCCACAGTAACAACAGGCTTGGACGTGAGTTCTTTTATGCCTTTAACATATGGCGTTAATGAGGCTTCTTTTGTAAAGCGTGATAAACCCATTTCAAGAGAATAATCATTTATATTTATATCCCAAAGATCTGGAAATTCGCCAAGTAAACCAAGGATTTCTTCTGTTTCTCCAGGGATGGGATTTCCATCACCGCCAGATTTATGTGCGTTTGTTTCTGCAGAGAATCTGACAGCAACTGCCATTGTATCACCAACCGCTTCTTTGGTGTCTTCAATAATTTCTCGCATAAACCGTATTCGATTGCCAAGACATCCACCGTATTCATCTATTCTCTTATTTGTCCTAGGCGATAAGAATTGTGAGATCAAATATCCATGAGTAGCGTATACATACACGATATCAAAGCCGGCCTCTTTAGCACGCAAAGCTGCATTGCGATGCCAAATTCGAACATTTTTTATATCGCTCTTATCCATGGCTCGTGTTTGAAATGGATTTCCACTAGTATTCATGAGGTTAGAAGGAGCAAGAGCAACCTCTCTTGATGCAAGATTTGCCATTTGTGAGCCCCCAATAACAAGTTCCACACCAGCAAGAGCACCGTGGGCATGGACTTTTTCGGTCATCAAAGCATGAGATTTAATGTCGCCCTTGTCCCATAAGGACGCACTTGGGTGAGGTGAGTCATCGCTCGAAGGATGAATAGAACAATATTCAGTATTAACAACCCCCCATCCACCTTCTGCTTTTACTTCACGTAATCCAGCTAAAGTGCGGGGTTTATGCCAGCCGCTCCCTGTACAATGAGGTACTTGGTAAAATCGATTTTTTGTAGTTACTGGGCCAATTTTTAATGGCTCAAATAAAATATCAAATCTTGGATCACGGGGCAAAAAGTTATCCTATCATGTTTCATAATCTAGTGTAATTGTAGTGTTCCATTTCTTGACTTATCAGTCAATATTTTGAATACTTTCCCAAAATGCTTTAATTAATATTTTATAAGTAGATGAGGAAAAGAACGTTAGATCCTGATGTGTTTTTACCTTTTCGTGAGAAGAAAAATTACATTTATCATAAAAAATTATTGATAAAATAATTGGAAATAAAAGGATAAAAAATGTCAAATTTGGGTAAGTATTATATTAACGGTAAATGGGTTTTGCCACTTTCAAAAACTACAATGAATGTAATTAATCCTGCCAATGAAGATAATATTGGTAAGATAATTCTTGCAAATGAATTGGACGTAAACCTTGCAGTAGAAGCAGCCAAATCAGCTTTTCAAAGTTTTTCTCAAACTTCTAAAGAGGAACGATTAGAACTATTAAGAGCTTTACTAGAAATTTCAAAGAAAAGATTGCCAGAATTAGCCAAAGTTATTTCTATGGAAATGGGTGCACCAATGACAATGTCGTTGGAGTTGCAGGCAGATGCTGCTGTTGGTCATTTAGAAGGATATATTGATGCATTAATATATCAACATGAACGTGAAAAACTATCTAATGGTGATATGCAAGTACGTGAACCTGTAGGTGTTTGTGGTTTAATTACTCCTTGGAACTGGCCTGTTAACCAGATTGCTTTAAAAGCTCTTCCAGCTTTGGCTGCAGGTTGTACATGTGTCTTGAAGCCATCTGAATTTACGCCACTTTCATCAGTGATGTACTCTGAAATGGTGCATGACGCTGGCTTTCCACCTGGTGTTTTCAATATGATTCAGGGCGATGGGCCACTAGCAGGCGCAACACTTTCTAAGCATCCAGACATCGCAATGATGTCATTTACGGGTTCGACACGTGCAGGTTCATCAGTTTCTAAAGATGCTGCTGATAGCATTAAGCGTGTTGCATTAGAGCTTGGTGGAAAATCACCTAATATCGTGTTTGCTGATTGTAACCTTGAAGAGCGTATTTCTGGCTCAATTGAAGAATGCTACATAAATACTGGTCAATCTTGTGATGCACCAACACGGCTTCTTGTTGAAAGAAGTTGTTATAAAGAAGTTTTAGAAATAGCAAAACGAGTAGGCGAAGCAGTGAAAGTTGATGATCCAGCACAAGAAGGTAATCATCTTGGGCCCTTAGTAAGTGATATTCAATTTGGTCGAGTGCAGGCAATGATTGAAAAAGGGATTAAAGAAGGTGCTAAATTATTAGTTGGTGGATTAGGAAAACCTGATGGTTTTGATCAAGGGTATTGGGTTCGGCCAACTATTTTTGCTGATGCAAATAATAAAATGACAATTGCTCAAGAAGAAATATTTGGTCCTGTCTTAACAATCATTCCATTTGACAGCGAAGAAGAAGCAATTGAGATTGCAAATGACACACCATATGGACTAGCAGCTTATGTACAGTCTGGTGACCTTGATCGGGCGGAACGAGTTGCGCAGAAATTACGGGTTGGTATGGTGCATATAAATGGAGGTGGATTTAATTATGGTTCACCTTTTGGTGGTTACAAACAATCTGGTAATGGTAGAGAAGGTGGTATAATAGGCATAGAGGATTTCCAAGAAGTTAAAACTTTACATTATCCTCAATGAACTGCTTAAATTTCCAATAGCATTAGTTTCTAACTGTATTTGATTATTGTTTATTCGCAAAAAATTAAATCAAAGACCAAAGTGAGATTTTTTTGAACAAACATACGTCAAACTATAAAATGATTAATGAAAGTCCAAGTCGTGAGTTCTTTCGCTTTGCATTTCCATCTGTCTTTGGGATGATTGCAATCTCATCAGCAATTGTAATCGATGGAATTTTTATTGGTAAATTTGTTGGGGCAATACCACTTGCCTCTGTGAATCTTGTAATGCCATTCATTACTATTGTTTGGGGTATAATATTAATGTTTGCAAGTGGGTCGTCAGTAATTGCTGGTAAATATTTAGGTGAGGGAAAGCCTAAAAATGCCTGTGATATTTTCTCTAAAACTGTTATAATACTAACAACAACAATGATACTATTATCATTGGTTACAATTGTTTTTCCCCAGTTTATATCCAATGCCCTTGGTGCAAGAAATGAAACAGTGCCAATGTGTGTAGAATACTTGATGAGCATTGCTTGGTTTTATCCAATATTTGGCTTTGCCGTATTAATGAATTTTTTTTTACGGATAGATGGAAGGCCAATATATGCTTTTTGGGGGTTATTAAGTACAACATTTGCAAACATCTTGCTCGATTATATTTTTGTGGTGCATCTAAATTTAGGCCTTAGTGGTGCAGCTCTCGCTACTGGACTTGCTTTTGTTGCTGGTATGATCGTAGTTTTTCCACATTTCTTTTGGCAAATTGGGTCAATAAAATTCATCCAGCCAACTGGATCCTGGCATGAAATTCCACGTGCTGCTTTTAATGGGTTCTCAGAATTTTTAACTGAAACTTCTGCTGGATTTATAGTTTTGGTATTTAATTGGATGCTGATCATCAATGTAGGATCAATGGGTGTAGCTGCTTTTACTGTTGTTGACTATTTGATGTATTTCTCGTTGTTAATTTTTTATGGTATTGGGGACGGAATTTCTCCGTTAATTAGTGTCAACTTTGGAGCAAAAAAACCACATAGAATTTTTACTTTTTTTAAGATGGGTGTCGCTACAAATTTCATTATTGCAACTTTTGTAATACTTTTATTATTAATTTATAGTGAAGAAATGGTGGGTATCTTTTTGCCTAAAGGTGAGGATGATATATTAAATATGTCCATTTCAATTGTTTCAATTGTGTGGCCAATGTTAATTTTTGCGGCCATTAATGTAGCACTCATAAGCTATTTTACTGGTATGCAATGTGCAAAGGAATCAGCTCTAATTGCACTCGCTCGCTCAGTTATTTTTCCAATTATGTTAATACTACTCTTCTGGAATTTATTTGGTTTTATGTCAGCATTTTATGCACTACCGGTTTCGGAGTTATGTGTTTTTGTTATAAGCATATTTATATTTAAAAAACGATTACCAAAGAATTTAATTAAAATTTAGATTTGAGTTTTCAAACTAAATACACAACAATTAAGCAACCGTTTGGGGAATATGATGTATGTTCCGTACCTTTTCGAAGCCAAACTAAATCACCTGGACCATATTTGGTTCCATCATGATCTACCAGATCACCCTCGATAATATAAAATTCTTCGTCACTTTGATGTTTATGCGCAACTGTAGTTTGCCCTGGTTTCATGCGATATATGTGAAAACCACTTCCAAGAGGTTTACTATCGCCTAGCTGTAAAACTGATCCATCTTCGATACCATCACTAATAAAGGGGATGTAATTTGCACTTTTAACGTTTACGACGCGTCTGTCTTCGGATGCGATTGGTTTTAACTTTCCCATTATGCCCTCTTTCAGTTTTATTTAAACACTAATTTGAATTACTTACTGCTAAGATTTTTGCAGCAACTTCAATACCACTTAGATACGCACCATGAACTGTTGCTTGAGAGTTCGACATTGTTGCTTCACCTGCAAAGAATAATCGATCATTTAAGGTTTCGGCTAAAATCTCTCGTGCTCCAAATCCACCGGGTAATGCATAACTATAGGAACCATATGAGTTTGTATTATTTTTCCAAGCAGTTTCTGTAGTTTTATTAATAAATCTGGTAATATCATTCCCAAAGATTGATTTCAGCGCTTCAGAGCAAAAACTTGTTGCAGCACCTGGACCATCCATCTCTAGTTGTTCGGCAAAGTGGCCAGCTACAAAACCAACAGCGATATTACTGTCATAGAGTCCAAACTCTATTGAGCAGAAGTCATTTTCTCCCATAAGATAATCAGCACTTTGACCTTGGTGAGCTTCTCGCCATTTTGCATTAAATTCAAATCCAATTTTGTTTAGCAGACCATTAGGCAAATTGTTAATAGCTTCTTTTTTTCTTTGTGGTAACTCTGGAAAAAATTTAATTTTATTCTGGGATAGAACGCCAGTAGAAACTGTTACTACTGCATAAGTTGCACTTATTACCCCATCTGGTGTTTCAACTTTTACACCACTTGAAGAATAGTCAATTTTTGTGGCAGGACAATTAGTAATTACTTGAACATCTTTATATAAATATTTTATGAAGGCGCCTAATCCATTTTCTACTAGCCAATCACCTTTTGTATTTGTGAAATGAAATACATCATGAGCTGAACATACATCTGGATCTGCTCCCAGCATTGGAGCTATTTGATTTCTTGCAATATCTCGCCATTTTGCTTCTGGAAGTGATTTTGCAACTGATTGATCTTTTTTATTTTTCCCTGCTTTATTTATATTTTTCCACATATCTTCAATGTATTGGCTATATTCTTTTGTTTGCTTTGAAGAAAGATTCACACCATTAGAATGTACCCAAGTATGAGACCAGTATTTTTTATGTAATTTAAAATTATTTTGAACAGCAATTTCTGCTAATGGATTTGTAACTGCTGAATGAAGCCACGATCCTCCAATATCAAACGGAATATTGAAAATAGAATTGTCAGTCACGCATCTACCGCCAATATGGTTGGCCGATTCAATTACAATTACAGAATAACCAATGTCTTTTAGAGATTTGGCCGCTGATAGGCCAGAAGTGCCAGCACCAATTACAACAACATCTGAATTAAGTGGATTTAAGGCCATAGAAACATAATTATTATAACTTAATGTTTAAATTCAGTATTTTCTCAAACTCAGCCAAATCGATAGGGTCTTCATTATCGAATTTGCAACACCTTCTATAAATTTCAAGCATTGCTTCTGATAATATGCCTTGATTATAAAAGTACATTGCAGCACCATACCTTGCATAACCTGATCCAGAAACACCAAGTTTGCTGTCAAGAAGTTCTTGTTGTATTTTTTCCTCATTTGTATTCATTGATCTTGAGTATCAATCAATGATTTTTTTAAGTCTCTAATGTCACTTTCTTTAGGAGTTTTTTGGGCATTATAGATAGGAAGTATTGACCGTAGATGATCATGATACGTTCGAACGCTATACTCTAAATCTGACAAATAAAAGCCGTCAAACGCATCTGACAACATAGATTCATTTGACCAAATCGTTAGCTGTTTATCCTCAATTACTGTCTCACGATCAATCCGGCTAGCTAAATATCTAGCAACTTTTTGCTGTCTGTCTTCATTAGGATATTTATAAGTAGCGCTTCTTATAATTGATTTATCAGTAGAAATTGGGAACTCTTGATAGAACAATGATGTTTCTGGTGTCATAGCGATAACTGAATTTGGAAAAATTCCATAGTATACCCAAGTTTGATTAGACTCTATTGGAAGATCCTTGTGTGGCTTTGAGAATTTTTTATAGTTACGAACACCCCAATGACGGCCTTTAGAGGCTGTAAATTTTCCTGCAGAACGAGATACCCCATCTTTATAAGATTCATCGTAATAATTTGAGCCATAAAGATCTTGAAGTGCTGGATGAGCCATTGCCACATGATACCCTTCATTGTCGACATCTCGAATTGATTTCCAATTAACTGGGGATGTTTCAGTCCAAAACCCATCTGTAGGTATTTGCTCAGACATCTTATAACCTGATGCTTCTTTTTCATATTTGTTCAATAACTCTTTTACAGATGGTTGCGGGCCTTTTTTGAAACGAACAAAAACAAAACCATTCCAAATTTCATGTTCAACAGAACGCAAAGAAAATTCATTCTTATCTAATGGTGGAAAAGACTTTGGTTGAGATGCCCCTCGCAATGTACCATCGAGGTTGTAGACCCATCCATGAAAAGGGCAAATTAAAGCATTTTTGCAAGTACCCTGATCATTTGTCACCAATCTTGATCCACGATGGCGGCAAATATTGTGAAAGGCTTTTACATCAAAGTTAGTATCTCTAATTATTATTGCCCGTTCGTCGCATAAATCAAATGTTTTAAAATCACCTATATTTGGAATATCTGAAATATGACAAGCAATTTGCCAATGTGTTTTAAATATTTCAATTTCTAAATCTAAAAGTGCTGAGCTGTGATATGTCCAGCCTGGTAATCCTGAACGATCCCATCCTTTTGGAGGGGGTTTCAGATTCTTTGCATTATCCATTTGTTAACCTCAAAATTCATTCTATAATTTTTTTCACACAAAACTGTATTAATACGCTTTTTAGTATTTTGAATAACAATATTATTGGTAAACTATTTTCCTAATCAGTCAACTTGACTCAGAAGCTTTGTTTGGAATAGCGTTAGTATAGGGAGAAAATACAATTAAATAATTTGTAAATTTACATAGATTATTTCTTTTGATTTCAAATAGATTTAATGTGGACATTATGTTGTCCCTAAAAGGGATTAAACGAAGAAATAATAGAATTTATACCAAGGGGAAGGATACTCATTATGAAAATAAAAAGTAAAATATTAAATTTAGCGTGTTCAGTTGCTGTTGGCTCTTTATTTGCCAACTCTGTTTCTGCTCAAGAACGTGTTCTAAATGTAACAAACTGGGGCGAATATATTGCAGAAGATACGATTTCTAATTTTGAAAATGAATATGGTATTAAAGTAGTATACGATGCGTATGACTCTGCGGAAGCAATTGACGCAAAGTTACTTGCAGGTAGCAGTGGTTATGATGTTGTTAGCCATTCTGGTGGGATGACCGCTCGTTTAATACAAGCGGGAATTATCTCTCCACTTGATATTTCAAAATTAGACCAGCTTAAAAATGTTGACCCTGCAATAATGGGCCAATTAGCTAATTTATGGGATCCTGGTAATAAACATTTTATCCCTTACATGTGGGGTACACATGGAGTTACTTATAACGAAGAGTTGGTAAAAGCTACGTATCCTGATGCTCCAATAGGCTCAATGGATATGATTTTTGACCCAGTTCACATGAAAGAACTATCTAAGTGTGGAGTTTCTTTCCTTGATTCACCTGGTGATATCATTCCCATGGCTTTAGCACATATGGGCCTTGATCCAAACTCAACAAATCGTGACGATTATGCAGCTGTAGGTGAAATGCTTGCTAAAGTACGTCCTCACATAAAAACATTTGATAATTATGCTTATCAACAAATGCCACAAAAAGAATTCTGCGTATCAGTAACATGGGGTCCTGATGGATTACTTGCCATGTCCGGTGCTGCTGAAGCAGATACTGGTGTTGTCTTGGATTTTTCTCTTCCAGAAGGGCAAGGAAAATCACAGTTATGGATTGATGGATGGGTTATTCCTGCTGATGCAAGCAACAAAGATGATGCGCATCTATTCTTAAATTACATGATGCGGCCTGAAGTTGCAGCTGCGGATAGTAATTACACTTGGTATGCGACAGCAAATCTTGCTGGTAAAGCAATGGTGGATGAAGAAGTAACCTCAAGCCCAGCAGCGTTTCCAACATCTGGCCAAGTAGACCAGATGTATACAACAGCTATATTGCCACCAAAAATCAAAAGACTTCAAACTAGAACTTGGACTAATTTTGTAGCAGGTAATTAATCTAAATTTTAATGCGGCGGTAGTGTAACTACCGCCGTTTACTTATGCACTTATAAAATATGGTGAGTTTGAATTGGAAGATGAATTAATATTAGACAGTGCAATTTCTCAAAGTGGTAAAAAAGAAAAGCCATTTGTGCAGATTAGGGGTCTAACAAAAAAATTTGGTGCTATTACCGCGGTAGATAATATTGATCTTGATATATACCAGGGTGAGCTATTTTGCCTTCTTGGCGGGTCTGGTTGTGGTAAATCCACTCTTTTAAGAATGCTTGCGGGCTTTGAGTTTCCTGAAGCAGGGACAATAAGTATCGATGGTATAGATATGTCTCAAGTTCCTGCATATGAACGACCAACAAATATGATGTTTCAAAGTTATGCATTATTTCCACATATGAATGTAGGTGAAAATATTGCATTTGGCCTTCAGCAAGACAAAATTCCTAAATCTGAAATTACTGATCGTGTAAATGATATTTTAAAACTAGTTGAGCTTGACGGTTATATAAAGCGAAGACCTCAACAGCTTTCTGGTGGGCAGAGACAGCGAGTTGCATTGGCAAGAGCATTGGTTAAGAAACCAAAGCTACTTTTATTAGATGAGCCATTAGCCGCACTTGATAAAAAATTACGCAAACAAACTCAATTTGAACTGGCTAATATCCAAGAACAAGTTGGTGTAACATTTATTGTAGTGACGCATGATCAAGAAGAGGCAATGACTCTATCGTCAAGAATGGCAGTCATGGACATGGGTAAATTCAAACAGATTGGCACACCAACAGAAATTTATGAATTTCCTGAGTCGCGTTTTGTTGCAGATTTTATTGGTTCCGCAAATATTTTTGATGGAAAAGTAATTAGTAGCAAGGCTGGAAAATTGACAGTTTCTACTGATGTTGGTGAAGTGTTTGTTAATAATGGACAGTCAATACCCAAAGGCGAAAAAATATGGTTAGGTCTTCGACCAGAAAAAATTTATTTAAGTAAAATTAAATCAAAAGCTGTAGGGCCAAATCAAATAAATGGTATTGTAGAAGAAATCGGATATCTAGGTGAAACTTCGATTTATAAAATCCGATTAGAAAATGGGCAAATTATTGATGTATCAGCTCCAAATCAGAGTAGACAGATGTCACGCGTGCGTGAAATAACTTGGGAAGATATGGTCTATCTAAATTGGGAACCTGAGAGTGCGATGTTACTTAGGTCATGAATATTGGAACGAAAAATGACATCAGTATGAAAGTTGAAAAACAAAACAATATAATAGATCGCTTTTTAAGACGTCTTCAAGAAAATTGGCGAAGTATAGTTATAATTATACCATTCGTTTGGTTGTTAATGTTTTTCTTATTTCCATTTTTCATTGTTGCTAAAATTAGTTTAGCTGAAATAAAAATTGCAAGTCCCCCATTCACTAGCATGGTGGAATGGGCTGATGGTGGAATAATGACGATACGAATTGTATTTGATAACTTCCTCTATATCATTAATGATAGTCTTTATATTAATACATATCTCAATTCTGTAAAAATTGCATCAACAGCAACACTGATATGTCTTTTATTAGGGTATCCGATTGCATATGGAATAGTTCGTTCCGGTCCTGTAGCTAAACCAATTCTTCTTTTTCTGGTAATTTTACCTTTTTGGACTTCTTTTCTGTTGCGTGTGTATGCATGGATGGGGCTACTTGCAGATCAAGGCACAATTAATAGTTTGTTGATAGCACTTGGGTTTATTAATGAACCAATACAAATGTTATATTCCGAATTTGCTGTCTATGTTGGTATTGTATATACATATCTACCGTTCATGATTTTGCCCCTTTATGCTAATATGGAAAAACTGGACAGTAGTCTAAACGAAGCTGCTGCTGATCTTGGATCAAAACCAACAAATACTTTTTTCAAAGTAACACTGCCACTTACAATGCCTGGTGTAATCGCTGGGTCACTATTAGTTTTCATCCCTGCATCTGGTGAATATGTAATTCCAGACCTTTTAGGTGGTGGTAATGTTCAAATGATTGGGCGAGTTTTATTTAATGAATTCTCTCGTAATACTGATTGGCCTGTAGCATCAGCTGTGGCAATTGCGATGCTCTTTTTGCTCGTTTTTCCAATAATAATATTCCAGCATTACCAAGGTAAAGCTGCAGAGGGTAATTGAGTTATGTACGGAAAGCGCTCTAAATTTTTAACTGTAATGTTAACAATTGGAATGGCATTTTTTTATATCCCAATTATCTTATTGGTGATCTATTCTTTCAATTATTCTAAACTAGTTCTTGTATGGGGCGGTTGGTCGACAAGATGGTATAAAGTTTTGTTTGAATCTGAAGAAGTTTGGGCTGCAGTTAATATGAGTTTAAAAATTGCATTAGTGAATGCAACTTTTGCAACAATATTTGGCATGCTAGCTGCTTTATCAATGGTAAGATTTGGTAAATTTAGAGGGCGTACTTTATTTGGTGGAATGTTAGTTGCGCCATTAGTAATGCCTGAAGTAATTACTGGGCTTTCACTTCTAGTTATGTTTATAACTTTGAAACAGTTTTTTGGTTGGCCTGAAAATCGTGGTTTTGCAACAATTACGATTGCACATATTACATTTTCAATGGCTTACGTTGCAGTTACTATTCAAGCAAGGTTAACTGGAATGGGCCAATCATTAGAAGAAGCAGCGGCTGATTTGGGCGCTAAGCCCTTTAAAGTCCTGACTGCAATTACAATACCTCGCCTTACACCTGCACTTATTTCAGGATGGCTGCTTGCATTTACTTTGTCACTTGATGATTTGGTAATAGCTAGTTTTGTATCTGGGCCTGGTGCAAATACTTTGCCAATTTTGATTTTTTCGCGTATTCGACTAGGCCTTCGACCTGATATAAATGCATTAGCAACAATCATCATATTAGTTGTGGCTGTTTGCATAGCTATCGCTGCATTGATAATGTTTCGTCAACAAAAACGTGATATGTTAGATCAACAACTTGCTGAAGGCGAAAAATAATAATTCAAAACATTTTTTGAAAGGTTTTAATAATGACCAATACAGCACAAATCTCTAATGCGCCTGATCTTGAAACACTCAAGAAATGGGATCGATTACATCAAATACATCCTTGGGCAGCAATTGATAGCTGGAGGGGTTACGATAATATGTTTGTAGATTCTGCTGATGGAATTTATTTTTGGGATGGAGCTGGTAAACGTTATATTGATGGGCCTGGCGGTATGTGGTGTAGTCAGATTGGGTATGGCCGTAAAGAAATGGCGGATGCAATTTCTGATCAAGTCATTAAATTACCATTTACCTCACCCTTTACTAATTCAACGCAACCTTCTGCCATACTATCAAAGAAAATAGCAGATATGGCACCTGGTGATTTAAATAATGTTTTTTTTACAACAGGTGGTTCCACAGCTGTTGATACAGCTTTGAGAACCATGCATTATTTTAATAATCGGCGAGGCTTGCCTGAAAAAAAAATGATAATTGCCCGTGAAAAAGGGTACCATGGCTCTACTTATCTTGCTCATTCTGTAACTGGAAAAGAAAGAGACAAATCCCATTTTGATTTTGCAACAAACCTTGTTCAATTCCTTCCAGATGTGAATCCATATATCCGTCCAGATGGTATGAGCATAGATGATTGGTGTGATGCCAAAGTTGAAGATTTGAGGAAAATGATAAATCAAATTGGGGCAGATAAAATCGGTGCTTTCATAGCTGAGCCTATTTTAAGTTCAGGTGGCGTAATCGTTCCTGCAAAAGGTTACCAAAAGAGAACGTGGGAGATTTGCCGAGAAAATGATATTTTATATATATCTGATGAGGTTGTCACAGGATTTGGTCGCTTAGGGCATTGGTTTGCATCTGAAGAGGTTTTTGAAATTATTCCAGATATGATAACATGTGCAAAAGGCTTAACATCAGGGTATTTACCTCTAGGTGCGTGCATTATATCTGACCGTGTATTAGAAATAGCAAGCCAAGGTGATGAACCTTCTGCATTTACAAATGGATACACATATTCTGCTCACCCAGTATCCTGCGCTGCGGCATTAAAAAATATTGAAATTTTTGAGAATGAACGCATCCTAGAAAATGTTCGTAATGTATCACCTCATTTTCAGCGCCGCCTTAAAGACTTAATGAAGTATGACATTGTGGGGGATGCGCGTGGCATGGGTTTGCTAGGATGCGTTGAATGTAAAGCTGAAGATTTAGAATCTGAAAGATCTCTAGGTTCAAAAATTGATGAAGCATGTGAGGAATTAGGATTATTAGTTCGCCCACTAATCAATATGGCAGTTTTCTCTCCACCCTTAATCATAACTATAGAACAAATAGATGAAATGTTTGATATCTTGGAGGCTGCTATTATAAAAGTAGAAAATAACTTATGATTTGTTCAATTTTAATATTCTAAAGTAATTAACAGTATTAAGAAGTTTTTTGGCTGGGTCGATAGGACTCGAACCTATACTCTACGCTACCAAAAAGCGGTGCATTACCATTATGCTACGACCCAACGTGAAGGCTGTTTACGCGGACTTTAAGTATCGTGCAAGTCAAAAAATAGTAATTTTGACTTGTTTTGTTTCTTGCATGCTTCTAGGTGAAAAATATGAGAAAATTTGATGTAACTATTATTGGCGCAGGTGCTGCGGGTATGATGTGTGCTATTCAAGCTGCAAGACGTGGCAGAACAGTATTATTAGTAGATCATGCAGCTTCTGCAGGTGATAAAATAAGAATTTCCGGTGGTGGTAAGTGTAATTTTACTAATCTAGATATTAAATACGATAAGTTTATTTCAAATAATCCAAAATTTATGGTGTCCTGTCTTTCCCGGTATACTCAATGGGATTTTATTGATTGGGTGGAATCATGTGGCATTTTGTATCATGAGAAAATATTGGGTCAGTTGTTTTGTAATAATTCCTCAAAAGAGATTTTGGCAATGTTAAATCAAGCCATGTTAGATGCCGGGGTAGTATTGGAATTAAATACCACTGTTATGAGCATAAAAAAAGCTATCGGTTTTGAAATTGAGCTGAACACAAGCTCTATAATGTGTGACTCACTTGTAATTGCAACTGGTGGCAAGTCTATACCTAAAATGGGTGCAACTGGCTTTGGTTATAAAATAGCAGAACAATTTGGACTATCATTAACTGAAACTCGTCCTGGTTTGGTGCCTTTGATGTTTGCTCAACAAGAACTGGCTCCAATCAAGGAAATGTCAGGAACATCAGTACAAGCAAGTGTAAGTTGCAATAATGTTTCATTTGATGAAGGCCTATTGTTTACGCACCGTGGGTTATCTGGTCCAAGTATTCTACAAATAAGCAGTTATTGGCACCAAGGTGATGAAATTTCAGTAAACTTACTAAGAGATAATAGTATTCTTAATGCATTGAAAACTAAACGCCAGAAAAACGGCAAGCAAGCAATTCATAATGCTCTAAATGGGCTACTTCCTTCAACTGTTTCTAAATTTGTTACTGAATTGGCGAATGTAAACGGAAATATAGGTGATCAATCTGATCTATCATTAATAAAACTATCTAATGCTGTACATGAATGGAAAATCAAACCGGTTGGATCTGAAGGATATCGTACGGCTGAGGTGACTTTAGGTGGAGTCGATACTGATGAATTACATTCACGAACAATGGAATGTAAAACTGTAAAAGGTTTATATTTTATAGGTGAAGTCGTAGATGTTACGGGCTGGTTAGGTGGTTATAATTTCCAATGGGCTTGGTCATCTGGTTGGGCTGCTGGGCAAGAAGTATAAGTATATCTAAGAAGCTATATTCTTATTGGAGATTTTTTAGCTAAAACATCAAATTCCATGAGTGATTCAATCAAACCTGGCATTCGATTCAATTCAATCATATTTGGCCCGTCACTTGGAGCATTATCTGGATCTTCATGACATTCGATGAAAACACCGGCAATACCTAGGCTAACTGCAGACCTTGCCATCACTGGTGCAAACTCTCTTTGACCACCTGAGGAGCCGCCATTACCTCCAGGTTGCTGAACTGAGTGTGTGGCATCCATTATCACTGGCGTACCATTGCGTGCCATTTCAGGCAATCCACGCATATCAGCAACAAGAGT
>ERZ1046367.416-NODE-416-length-29972-cov-6.212187_pt1 | contig 29972 bp, 27 predicted proteins | sample MGYA00383091_ERZ1046367 | MGnify/ENA primary metagenome ERZ1046367 (study PRJEB29581, sample SAMEA5548361) | metagenome | biome: marine; feature: coastal; material: water | depth 50 m | study: Short-term variability in the microbial, nano- and picoplankton... | reverse complement strand
GCACCCATAGGCGTTCCTACAGCAATGAATACAAGTTCAGTGTTTTTTAGACCGTCTTCAAGTTGCGTACTAAATTGAATGTTTCCCTTTTTTACGTTGTCTAGAACCAGACTTTCAAGTCCCGGTTCATAAATGGGGATAATGCCTTTTTTTAAATTTTCAATTTTTTGAGCATCAATATCTATGCAGCTGACTTGATTTCCCATCTCGGCAAAGCATGCGCCTGAGACCAATCCAACGTATCCGGATCCGATTACTGTAAGCTTCATAGTATTGATTTATAGGTTGATGTGATTTTTTGAAGTGTTGAAAGGTGCAATTTTTACCTCAGTTGAAACAGTAAATAGCTGGTTTTTTTCACGGCTTCGCCCGGTCACTCCCAAAGGCAAAATGGGGGTAACGATGGTTGTAATTATAATGAAGTAGCCTCATCTACTCATTCCTTGTAAAACTATGAAATTTGACCCCATCACAAAGGAATAGAATTCTTTTTTTATGAAGAACGGCTTGTGAATTAAAATCCCATGGGAAACAAGACAGGCCTCATATTAACAGATGATGATACATAGATTTAGTATACCATTTTAGCAATCTAAAAAGGGCTAAAATAAATTTAGACTCAAACAATAGAATGCCCTATAAGACCCCTACAAAAGGGTGTTTACTGAGCTTTTTTCTTGCAAATGGATGGTAGTCTCCTTTCAGGCCAATGGGTTTTTGAGTTCGGACTTCGTGTACGATTTCAATGGCCGTTCGAGTTTCATTTAAGTTGTAACCTTTTCCGTTTAAAATACCCTCATAGACGCGCGTGTGCAAATCCGTAAAACCTGTACTGAACTCCAGCTCTTCTCCTTCCAATTTTATGGATCGATAGGTACGTTGGCCTTCGGCTTTGATTTCAGCAGGAAGCACATCTTCATTAATCGACAAGAACCAGCGTACTCTTGCTTTTTCAAATTCAAGATAGCCTGAAGCTCTATCGTGTGTGTGAAGATGGACGGTATTTTGTTTCACATTTCCAAATACCCAAGCCAGCATATCGTAAAAGTGAACGCCAATATTTGTGGCAATACCCCCTGATTTTTCTTCTTTTCCTTTCCACGAGGTGTAGTACCAGTTTCCTCTTGAAGTGAGGTAGGTCAGATCCACATCAAAGATTTTGTTTTTGGGCGCTGCGTCAACTTTTTTCTTCAGAGCGATGATGCTTGGGTGAACTCTCAGTTGCAAGACGTTCCATACCTTTTGTCCTGATTCTTGTTCTATTTTTTCTAGTGCATCTATGTTCCAAGGATTCAAGACCAAAGGTTTTTCACAAATGGCATCTGCACCTCGTCGGAGCGCCATACGAATGTGCGCATCATGAAGGTGATTGGGCGTACAAATGCTAAAGTAATCTAGCGTCAAGCCATCCTCATACTTACGTTTTTCGAGGTAGCGATCAAAACGTTCCGGTTCTACAAAAAAGTTGGCCTTTGGGAAGTAACTGTCGATAATTCCTACACTGTCAAAGGGGTCTAAGGCCGCAATCAGTTGATTTCCGGTATCTTTTATTGCTTTCAGATGTCTCGGAGCTACAAAACCTGATGCTCCTAGTAATGCGAAGTTTTTCATAGTAGCTTTTTCAATTCGTTGCAAACGTACTCTTGCTCTTCAGGGCTGATGTATGGGTTCATAGGCAAACTAATGATTTCTTTGGAAACGGATTCACTCACTGGAAAATCACCTTCTTTGTACCCTAAGTACTCAAAGCATTCTTGCAAATGCATGGGCTTTGGATAGTGAACCGAAGTCGGGACTCCCTTTTCCTGTAATTTTTTCTGTACTTCATCTCTTGAAGTTAGGCGGATGGAATATTGGGCCCACACCGAGGTGTTTTCCTTGTTTATTTGGGGTGTATTCAAATTGTTTTGAAGTAATTTATGGTAACGATTTGCGACCTCTTGCCGTCTTTTAACGTCCTCCTCGTATCTTTTTAATTTTACGAGTAATACGGAGGCCTGAAGCGTGTCGAGGCGAGCACCTAAGCCAATGTACTTGTGATTGTATCGTTGGGTTTGTCCGTGCAGACGAATACACTTTATTTTTTCAGCCAAGCCTTTGTTATTGGTAAATACAGCACCGCCGTCACCGAAACAGCCTAGGGGTTTTGAGGGAAAAAAGGAGGTACAGGCTAGGGTGGACAGGTTGCAACTTTTTTTCCCTTTGTAGGTGGCTCCAAAGCTTTGTGCAGCATCTTCAATGACCGTAAGGCTGTGTTTTTCAGCCAAGGCATTGATTGCATCCATATCCGATACTTGACCGAATAGGGAAACGGGAATGATGGCCTTGGTTGTTGGGTTTATTTTCGATTCGATGAGACTCGCATCGATGTTGTAGCTTGCCTCGTCGATGTCGACAAAAACCGGTTTTGCACCCAACAGCGCAATGGTTTCAGCGGTTGAAATAAAGCTGAAGGCTGTGGTGATCACTTCATCTCCGGGGCCAATGTCTAAAGCCATTAGGGCAAGTAGCAGTGCGTCCGTTCCCGAAGAGCAAGATATGGCATGGTTTGAACCTGTGAAGGCACTTAATTGATTTTCCAAGTCCTCAACTTCGGGGCCCATGATGTACTTTGTACTATCTAGGACCTTTTGAAGGGCAAGATCGAACTCTTTTTGCTGTGCTTGGTAGGCACGTTTTAAATTGGCAAAGTCGATTTTCATTACTTTATTCGAAGGACTTTATTATTCTTTAACTGATACTCTTGTTGACTTTCTTTGCAAGTAGCAATGCCATTGCTTTGAAATTCCAATCGATGTCCGTATTCTCCTACCCAGCCCACTTGTTTCGCAGGGTTTCCGATTACGAGTGCGTAGGGTAAAACCTCTTTGGTTACAACAGTGCCTGCACCTATAAATGCATAGCTTCCAATTTTGTTGCCACATATGATGGTTGCATTGGCACCAATACTTGCGCCTTTCTCAATGAGGGTGTCAACGTATTGGTCTCTTCTGTTAATAGCCGACCGAGGGTTTATGATGTTTGTAAATACCACAGAGGGGCCTATAAACACATCATCTTGACAGACGACACCTGTGTAGATGCTCACATTATTTTGAACTTTTACGTTCTGGCCCAAAACCACATGGGGCGATACGACTACATTTTGACCTAGATTGCAGTTCTCACCCAGTTTACTATTGGACATGATGTGAGTGAAATGCCAGATTTTAGTTCCCTTACCAATTTGGCAAGGCGCATCAATAACAGCTGTTTCGTGTGCAAAAAATTCTTTTTCCATGAGGCTTTTACAGTCTACCCTTTACTAAGTTTCGGTCGATGAGGGCTTTGGTGTCATAAATTACAACATTTTCGGAAGACAGGTCTTTAAAATCGAGGCTCTTAAATTCTCGGTGTCCTACCGCCAAAACAATTCCGTTGTATTTTTCGTTTTCGATGGTGTCTTTTAAGTCAATACCAAAGTCTTTTTTCACCTGCTCTTTATTCGCCCATGGGTCGTATACATCTACTTCCGCATCGTAACTTTTAAGTTCTCGGTAGATGTCAATGACCTTCGTGTTTCGGGTGTCTGGACAATTTTCTTTGAAGGTGATTCCCAAAATAAGAATTTTTGATTGGTTGATTTTGTGGCCTTCTTTAAGCATCAATTTGATGAGTTTTGCGCCTACGAAAACCCCCATCTGATCGTTCACATCCCTGCCCGAAGAAACCACAGCAGGATGGTATCCTAAAGACTCTGCTTTGTATTTCAAATAATAAGGATCTACGCCAATACAATGCCCTCCCACCAAACCGGGCTTAAAGGGCAGGAAGTTCCATTTGGTCGAAGCCGCCTCTATGACATCATGCGTATCTACATCCATTCGATCAAATATCAAAGCCAACTCGTTTACAAAAGAAATGTTGATGTCTCGTTGCGCATTTTCGATGGCTTTTGAGGCTTCAGCTACTTTGATGCTTGGCGCCAAATGCGTTCCGGCTGTAATGATGGATTGATAGAGTTTATCTACATTTTGAGCCACCTCTGGCGTAGAGCCTGAGGTTACTTTTTTAATTTTTGTAAGGGTATTTACTTGATCACCCGGATTGATTCGCTCTGGAGAATAGCCGCAGAAGAAACCTTTATTGTATTGGAGCCCCGAATACTTTTCTAGGATAGGAACGCAATCTTCTTCTGTGCAGCCCGGATAAACCGTCGATTCGTAAATGACAAGGTCACCTTCTTTTAAAACCTTTGCGATCATCTCAGTAGCTGAGTGTAGGTATTTTAAATCTGGATTTTTATTAGCGTCAATAGGTGTTGGAACGGTAACAATATAAATCGTTGCTGTTGCCGTTTCTTCAAAATGTGATGTGAGGAGTAAGTTGGGGCGCTCTGACGTATTTACTTTCTTTGAAATTGTATTTTTAAGCTCTGAGGAAGGCACTTGAAGCGTGTGGTCAAGATGTTTTTTCAGATTGTTGATGCGATCTGTGTTTACGTCAAATCCAATAACAGCATATTTCTTGGCAAACTCAACTGCCAAGGGAAGACCCACATAGCCGAGTCCGATAATCGCTATTTTTTCTTGTGCCATTAAAACTTTTGCTTTAAACGAAATTTTAGCCTTTTTATTGTGGGGAAAGCCCGCACAAATGATAAGCTAATGTGCACCGAATATACGTAAAAAGCGCATCAATAGAATTGTTTTATCAGCTAGGGTCTTGGAAGAATTGACGCAACTTAGTTTACGATAAACCAGGGGTTGGTTAAATGTTCTCGATTGTACTTCATCGGAGCATTTGTTGTCCAGTCGATGACCTGAAAGCCAGCAGCTTCACATACAGCTTGTCCGGCAGCGGTATCCCACTCCATGGTAGGCGCAAAACGAGGGTAACAGTCTGCCACACCCTCAGCGAGCATACAAAGTTTAAGCGAGCTCCCCTTGGAGATGAGCTTGACTTCACCGTGTTCTTGTTTCATTTTCTCAATGTAGTCTTTGGTCTCTTCGGATAAGTGAGAGCGACTGGCGACGATGGTAAAGGGGCGCTGTTCTTGAGGTAGCGGTAATGCTAAAGCTTCTGACAGAAGAGTATCGAGTTGATAGTTGTTCAAATCTACCTTCACCTTAAATGCGCCCACACCTTTTTCAGAAAAATACAGATCGCCCAGAGCAGGTGCAAAGACCACTCCAATCGTAGGTTTTCCCTTTTGAACCAGTGCAATATTAACGGTAAATTCCCCGTTGCGTTTGATGAATTCTTTGGTTCCGTCTATAGGGTCGAGAATCCACAATTCTTCCCATTTTTTTCGGGTTTCATAAGGAATGCTTTGACCTTCTTCAGAAAGAATGGGAATGTTACTTGCTTCTAAATGTGAACAAATGATTTGATGAGAAGCTTTGTCAGCTTTGGTTAGAGGAGAATCATCTTCTTTCGTCTCAACTTCAAAATCACCAGAATGGTAAATTTTGAGTACCTCAACACCTGCTTCTAAAGCTGCCTCAATAGCAATTCGTGTGTTTACAGAAATCAAGCGGATGTATTGTGATTAACAATCATACCTGCTCCAATCGTCTCGTTTGTTTGTTCATCGATTAAGATAACACTACCTGTGTAGCGGTTGCGCTCGTAGGCATCTACAAACAAAGGTTTGGAAGCTCGTATGGAAATACGGGCAATGTCGTTCATCTCGATCTGATTCACATCTTCAATGCGGTGAAGTGTATTGATATCTACCTTGTATTTGATTTCTTTCACCATAGAAATACATTCGTTGGTGGTGTGTTTCACGAATACTTTGGTACGGCTTTGTAGCGGCTTCTCACTCATCCAAGTCACAAGTATGTCAATGTCTTGGGTAACTTCAGGCGTGTTGTTTTCACGAACAATCATGTCTCCACGACTGATGTCGATTTCGTCGTTCAAACGCATGGTTACGGACATTGGAGAGAAGGCTTCTTCAATTTCTTCGCCATTCAACTCCACCGATTTAATGGTCGAAGTAAATCCTGATGGCAATACTTTTATTTTATCACCCGCCTTGAAGACTCCACCGTCAATACGACCTGCATAACCTCTGTAATCTTGGAATTCTAGGGTGTGAGGGCGAATCACCGACTGAATCGGAAAACGACAGTCTACATGGTTGTAATCACTGGCAATGTGCACGTGTTCGAGTTGGTACATAAGTGTACTTCCTTCGTACCAAGGCATGTTTTCAGAACGATTCACCACATTGTCTCCCGCTAGGGCAGAAATAGGAATGAACTGTACATCTTTGATGTTAAGCTTAGAGGAAAACTCTTTGAATTCTTCAACGATTTTATCGTAAACATCTTGCTTATAGTCCACTAAATCCATTTTGTTCACACAAACAATGGCGTGAGGGATTTGAAGTAGCGATGCGATAAAGGCGTGTCTGTGCGTTTGTTCCAAGATTCCTTTTCGGGCATCAATCAATATGATGGCCAAATTGGCTGTAGAAGCACCAGTCACCATGTTTCGGGTGTACTGAATGTGCCCCGGCGTATCTGCAATAATGAATTTACGCTTCGGAGTGGCAAAGTATCGGTAGGCTACATCAATGGTGATTCCTTGCTCGCGTTCAGATTTTAATCCGTCCGTAAGCAGAGACAAGTCAACGTAGTCAAATCCTTTTATTTGGCTCGATTTTTCAACGGCATCAAGTTGGTCTTGAAAGATTGATTTACTGTCGTATAACAATCGGCCTATGAGTGTACTTTTTCCGTCATCGACACTTCCAGCAGTGGTAAATCGGAGTAGTTGTGTGTTTTGAACTTCCATGGTCATGTGTTTTGTCGTCGTTGTGCAATTCTAGAAATAACCCGCTTTTTTGCGATCTTCCATTGCGGTTTCACCTCGTTTGTCATCGGCTCGAGTTCCTCGTTCAGTGGTTCTCGTTGTCGCGATTTCTTCGATGATCTTTTCCAGCGTATCTGCCTCAGAGCAAACGGCTCCTGTGATAGGCATATCTCCACAAGTACGATATCTTACGACTTTTTCAACGACTTCTTCATTTTCTTTTAAGGTGATGAACTTAGACTTGGCTAAGATCACACCGTCTCTAACCACACACTCTCTTTTGTGAGAGAAGTACAGTGAGGGTAGAGCTATATTTTCCATTTTGATGTATTCCCAAACGTCCATTTCTGTCCAGTTGGAAATAGGAAACACTCTAAAGTGCTCTCCATTGTGTTTTTTGCTGTTGAATAAATTCCACAACTCAGGTCTTTGGTTTTTTGGATCCCACTGACCAAATTCATCACGGTGAGAGAAGAATCGTTCCTTAGCTCTGGCTTTTTCTTCATCTCTACGCGCACCACCCATGGCAGCATCAATTTTGTGTTCTTCTAGTGTATCGAGTAGCGAAACAATTTGCAGTGAGTTACGAGAAGCGTTAACACCCGTTTCTTCTTTTGCACGTCCTTTGTCGATGGCTTCCTGTACGGATCCTACAATTAAGTTTACCCCCAATTCCTTCACAAGATTGTCTCTAAATTCAATCGTTTCAGGGAAGTTGTGTCCGGTGTCGATATGAACCAAAGGGAAGGGGATGCGTGCGGGATAAAAGGCCTTTTTAGCCAGATGAGTCATCAATATAGAGTCTTTACCTCCTGAAAATAAGAGTACGGGAGTTTCAAACTGGGCGGCCACCTCTCTCATAACAAAGATCGCTTCAGACTCAAGCTCTCTTAAGTGGTTGATCATGTAATTACTCATGGTGGTTTAATTTTGGATATATAGCGTTGATAATATGTTCTGTGGCTTCATCCACATTTAATTCTTCTGTTTTTACCTCAATTTCCGGATTTGTTGGAGCTTCGTAGGGTGAGGAAATCCCGGTCATATTTTTAATTTCACCGGCCCTAGCCTTTTTGTAAAGCCCTTTAACGTCTCTGCGCTCACATTCTTCCACCGAAGTATTGACGTAAATTTCGACCATATTTTTTGAACCCACAATAGTCCGTATGTTTTCGCGGTCTTTTTTGTAGGGAGAAACGAAGGCAGCCAAGACAACCAAACCTGCATCAATCATGAGGTTTGCCGTTTCCGCAATTCGGCGGATGTTTTCGGTGCGATCTTCCGGACTGAATGAAAGATCGTTATTTAATCCTTTGCGAACATTGTCTCCATCCAAGGTGTAGGTATGTACTCCTTTCTCGTGAAGAATCTGTTCTACACGGTTGGCAATGGTTGATTTTCCAGAGCCTGACAGTCCTGTAAACCACAAGAGTTTGGCTGCGTGCTTTTTCAGCTTACCTCTCGAGTTTTGATCAACGGTATAGTCGTGCTTAACGATGTTTTTTTCCATAGATCATTTTTTTGAGACGTATTCTTAAGCCACCGAGAGGTAGTGAAAGCCACAAACGCTCATGAAGGTAGTACAAGAGTGTTTTTGTGAAAATTTCAACCCCTGCGATGTAATAGGCAGTGTTGTCCGTTGTATCTAGAATGGCACCTGCGACCATGCAGGTCATAACAGTAGCTACAGTCCTCCAGGAAATGGTTTTGTAGAGGGTTCTATTTTTACCAAAGCGATTTTTAAATTGAATGTTTACCCAGGCTCTTTCGTGCATGAAGTAAACTACAAACTTCAGAAGGAACTCTATAAATCCGATGGCTAAGGCATCTTCGATGCCACATTCACCCGATAAACATGTAATGAGCAACACGATTAAAACCGTATCGGTAATGGCAATTACGCGCCAGGAAAAGCTCTTAACGAGACTCCTTAACGGTGATTCATCCTTATAAACGGGCTGTTGATCTTTCATTTTTTTGCTCCCTAATCCATTTTTAGCCCTAAAACAAGGCTTTAGGACCCCTAAATTTGAACGGTGCCTCTCCTCATATTGTTTGTGAAATTTGACTAACAGTAGGAGGTTAGAAGCTTTTTCACACCTTATAGTGCGTTAAAAATTGCTCAAATTTTGAGCTTGCTAATTTAGGTGTTATTTGAGAAATAACAAGGTATAGGATTGAATTTAAGCAAGATTGATTTTTTGACCGGTAAGATTTTGTATTTAAGTTTTCACACTTCACAATCCACGGCCTGTTTTTGCTTTTAGGATTCACTTAATTTACAAACTTTTATTTTGGCCTTTTTCTGTATATTTGTAGTATCTTTTTAACATAAAAAAATAAAAAAATGGCATTCAAACTACCAGATCTTCCTTACGCGCATGATGCGCTTGAGCCACACATAGACACAAGAACCATGGAAATTCATCATGGGAAACACCATGCGGGATATACCAGCAAGTTAAATGCCGCTATTGAAGGAACCGATTTAGAAGGGAAATCCATAGAAGAGATTTTGACATCAGGGACGCTTTCTGCCGGAGTACGTAACAACGGTGGAGGGTTTTACAACCACACGATATTTTGGAATGTGATGTCGCCAAACGGTGGAGGAGCTCCTTCTGGAGATTTAGCCGCAGCGATTGATCGTGACTTTGGGTCTTTAGAAGGGTTTAAGGAAGCATTCTCAAATGCAGCTGCAACACGATTTGGCTCAGGATGGGCTTGGTTGTGTGTGAATGATGGGAAGCTCGAGGTTTGCTCAACAGCAAATCAAGACAACCCAATCATGAACGGCGTTGGCTGTGGAGGTACTCCTATTTTGGGAATCGATGTATGGGAGCATGCTTACTACTTAAATTATCAAAACCGAAGACCGGATTACATCAATGCATTTTTCAATGTTGTAAACTGGGATAAAGTAGCTGAGAATTTTTCTGCCGCTAAGTAGATTTTAATATCAGTCATAAAAAAAGGCCTCCCATTTGGGAGGCCTTTTTTATTTGAGGTCTAAAAAATTTTTACAGATTCAATTTTAACTTCAGCTCGTTTAATTGCGTAGCATCAATTTTTGCGGGAGCGTCAATCATGACATCTCTTCCTGAATTGTTTTTTGGGAAGGCAATGAAATCACGAATGGATTCGGATCCACCCATCAATGCACAAAGACGGTCTAGTCCGAAGGCAAGGCCTCCATGGGGTGGTGCGCCATACTCGAATGCGTTCATTAAGAATCCAAACTGTTCTTGTGCTTCTTCATCTGTAAATCCGAGATGCTTGAACATGAGTTTTTGAAGGTCTCTGTCGTGAATACGAATGGATCCACCACCAATTTCCGAACCGTTCAACACCATGTCGTAGGCATTGGCTTTTACTTCGCCCGGAGCGGTATCTAGTTTGTCGAGGTCTTCAGGTTTTGGTGAAGTGAAGGGGTGGTGCATGGCATGGTATCGATTGGTTTCTTCGTCCCATTCCAAAAGAGGGAAATCTACAACCCATAGCGGAGCAAAAACTTTTGGATCTCTTAAGCCCAGTTGCTCGCCCATTTCCAAGCGAAGTTCACTCATCTGCTTGCGGACTTCATTCGCTGTTCCGCTCAAGACTAGGATCAAGTCGCCCGCTTCTGCTTCAGTAGCTTTAGCCCACTCTGCCAAATCTTCTTGGCCGAAGAATTTATCTACAGACGACTTGTAGGAGCCGTCTTCATTGCATTTCACGTAAATCAAACCTTTGGCTCCAATTTGAGGTCTTTTTACCCAATTTGTGAGTTTATCCAATTGTTTTCGCGTGTACCCAGCACAGCCTTTTGCATTGATTGCTAGAACTTGTTCTGCATCATCAAAGACTTTAAATCCTTTGTTTTTCGCTTGTGCGTTGATGTCTTTCAACTTCATGTCAAAACGAATGTCCGGTTTGTCATTACCGTAATCTCTCATCGCTTCGTCGAAGGTCATTCTTGGGAAATCTTCTAAGTCAACATTCACGACAACCTTTAGTAAGTGACGCGTCAGGTTTTCGAAAGTATTGAGAATGTCTTCTTGTTCTACGAAAGACATCTCACAGTCAATTTGAGTAAACTCAGGCTGACGATCTGCTCTCAAGTCTTCATCACGAAAACATTTTACGATTTGGAAGTACTTGTCAAACCCAGAAACCATTAACAATTGCTTGAAGGTTTGTGGCGATTGTGGAAGGGCGTAAAATTCACCTTCATTCATACGACTTGGGACCACAAAATCTCGAGCCCCTTCCGGAGTAGATTTGATTAAAACAGGTGTTTCTACTTCAATAAAATCTTGATCGGCTAGGTATTTTCGAGTTTCAATAGCTACTTTAGAGCGAAGGATCATGTTCTCACGAACGGGGTTTCTACGCAGGTCCAAGTAGCGGTATTTCATTCTTAAGTCATCTCCACCGTCGGTATCATCTTCTATGGTAAATGGGGGCGTGTTGGCAGCATTCAAAATCGTTAATGCAGCAACTTCAATTTCAATTTCTCCGGTAGGAATTTTTTTGTTTTTCGAGCTTCGTTCAATCACTTTACCCTTGACTTGGATAACAAATTCACGTCCTAGTTTACGTGCTTCTTGACACAAAGCCTCATTGCTTTCCATATTGAAAACCAACTGGGTAATTCCGTATCGATCGCGTAAATCAACGAAGGTCATTCCTCCGAGATCACGTGATTTTTGTACCCATCCACTCAGGGTAACGTCGTTTCCTAAATCGCTAATATTTAGCGCTCCGCAAGTATGTGATCGTAACATGTTTCTCTAATTTTGAGCAGCAAAAGTAGTGAATTGTATTGAGCTCTCAGCAATCGTTCAGGAACCTTTGTAAATGTTTGAAAGCGCCGACCCTCAAAGGAGAGTTTGTCATCCTTGAAAAGCATCTACGATATGATAGATTTTTTCTTGGGATTTATTTTTCACAATGGAAACAAGATCAAACCTGATTTCGTAGTCCAGATTTTCTTCTTCAAGAAAGATTTCTGCAGCTTCAACAAGCATTTTTTCTTTTTTTAAGGTCACCGACTCATCGGGGAATCCAAATCGATAACTAGATCGTGTTTTTACCTCTACAAACACCAAAACAGCTCCGTCTAAGGCAATAATATCTACTTCGTGTTTGCCGTGTCTCCAGTTTCTATGGAGTAGGGTAAATTGTTTGTTGATCAGAAAGTCAGCAGCCCTATTTTCACCCACTTTACCGAGTTCATTGTGCTTTGCCATGCATGTGATTATTGTATTTATTCTATTAAAACCTCAGTAAGATTTTATTTTAGTAGGGTTTTTTCAGCGACACTTAGGATTCTTTTTTCTCCAAAAACAATCGGTTCGTTATTGGCAATATGACCCGCAGGAAATCCAAAGGCAACCGGGTACTTGTATTTTGATACGACGTCGCGAATAATTTCTTCGGCTGTCTTGCCGAAAGGGATGGCATTGTCGTTCATCTCAGTCATTCCTCCCACAATTAATCCGGCAAGATGTTTCAGCATCCCGGCTCTATCTAGTGCCTGCATCATTCGATCGATGTGGTAGAGGTATTCATCGAGATCTTCGATGAAAAGGATTTTATTTTTTGTATCCAGTTGACTTTTGGAACCCAAAAGGGAGTAGAGAATGGATAAGTTTCCGCCCACAACTTCACCCTCCGTTGTTCCGGGTTGATTCAAAGGATGACCCTTTACTTCATCGTTGATTTGGGAATCAAACAGAATGGCTTGGATTTTTGCCAGGGCAGTTGGGGTATTATTCGGGAATGTTACAGGCATTGCCGCATGTAGGGTAGGGATGTGGAAATTTTGATGCACATGGGTGTGAAAAACGGTAATATCGCTAAACCCAATCAACCATTTTGGATTTTCTTGAAAAGAGCTCCAGTCAATCTGGTCAATAATTTGTACCGATCCATAACCTCCACGAACAAAAAAAAGAGCTTTGATATTTCCATCATCTAATGCGGTTTGTACGTCTTCTGTTCTCTGAGCGATTGTCCCTGAAAATTGATGATTTTCTTGAAATAAATTTTTTCCAAAGGAAACCTCTAGCCCCCAACTTTTAAGTGTTTTCACAGCGAAGTCGAGTTCTTTTGGAAGAATTTTGCGAGCTGAGGAAATCAGTGCAACCGTGTCACCGGACTTAAGCTTTGGTATTGGATGGCTTTTCAAAATAAGAATGTTTGCTGAGACCAAGATAGCAATATCCAACGATAAGAAGGGTGTATTTTATGATGCTTTAGGAGCGCTGTAGAACAAGAATAAAAATTATGTACTCAACTTGGGCAAATTCTTATATTTGCTTCGTACACAAAAAGAAGTTCCCCATGTCGCAAGAAGCAAAAAGATACACGATAACGGCAGCACTGCCCTATACAAATGGACCTGTTCACATCGGTCATTTGGCGGGCGTGTATATTCCCAGTGATATTTATGCAAGATTTTTGCGCTCGAATGAAAAAGACGTCATTTTTGTTTGCGGTTCTGATGAGCACGGTGTACCCATTACGATATCTGCTAAGAAAGAAGGGGTTACTCCTCAGCAAGTGGTTGATAAATACCACAAGATCATAGGAGACTCTTTCAAAGAATTGGGCATTAGTTTCGACATTTATCACCGAACATCCGATGCTGTTCATCATGAAACGGCTTCCGAATTTTTTAAACACTTGCATCAGGAAGGTTTGTTTGTAGAAAAGACCAGCGCTCAGTATTACGATGAAAAGGAAAATGAGTTCCTGGCCGATCGCTACATCACGGGGACATGTCCACACTGTAATCATGAAGAGGCTTATGGAGATCAATGTGAGAAGTGCGGAACCTCGTTAAGTGCCACTGACTTGATTAACCCTAAGTCGGCACTGAGTGGCAATAAGCCCGTTTTGAAGGAAACCAAACACTGGTTTTTACCTTTGGACAAATACGAAGCTTGGTTGAAAGAGTGGATTTTAGAAGGACATAAATCCGACTGGAAATCTAACGTATACGGACAGTGTAAATCATGGTTGGACCAAGGTCTTCAGCCGAGAGCGGTCACCCGAGATTTGGATTGGGGGATTCCTGTTCCAGCCGAGGGTGGCGAGGGCAAAGTTTTGTACGTATGGTTTGATGCGCCTATCGGATACATCTCGGCGACCAAGCAATGGGCCAAAGACCATCAGAAAGATTGGGAGCCTTATTGGAAGTCTGATGACACAAAATTGGTTCACTTTATCGGAAAGGACAATATTGTTTTTCACTGTGTAATCTTTCCATCCATGTTGAAGGCGCATGGGGATTATATTTTGCCAGAAAATGTTCCTGCCAACGAGTTTTTGAACCTAGAGGGCGATAAGATTTCAACGTCCAAAAATTGGGCCGTTTGGTTGCACGAATATTTGGAAGACTTTCCAGACATGCAGGATGTGATACGTTATGTATTGTGTGCCACAGCTCCCGAAACCAAAGACAATGATTTTACCTGGAAAGACTTCCAGACTCGAAATAATTCTGAGTTGGTGGGAATTTATGGAAACTTCATCAACAGGGTGGTGGTTTTAACCAACAAATATTATGAGGGCGTTGTTCCTGAACGCGGCCAATTAACCGATGCGGATAAAGAAGTATTGACTGAGTTAAAAGCCTTCCCGGCTAAAATCGCTAAGTCCATTGAAACCTATCGGTTTAGAGAGGCCTTGACGGAAATGATGAACTTGGCTCGATTGGGGAATAAATATTTGGCGGATGAAGAACCTTGGAAGTTGGTTAAGACCGATGCGACTCGAACACAAACCGTTATGAATATTGCGCTTCAAATTGCAGCCAACTTGAGTATTGTTTCAGAGCCCTTCCTCCCTTTTACTGCCGAAAAGTTGAAGAAAATGTTAGGCTTAGATGTATCATTGTGGGAAAAAGCGGGTGCTGATGATCTGATGCAGGCTGGTGCGCAAATAGAGAAAGCTGCGTTGTTGTTCCGAAAAATTGAAGATGCCGAGATTGAATCGCAATGGGCCAAATTGGAAGCTACCAAATTGGCCAATCAAACCGTTGAAGCACAAAAACCGAATGTAAGTTTTGACGATTTCACGGCCATGGACATTCGTGTGGGAACGATTACGGCAGCTGAAAAGGTAAAGAAAACTAAGAAGCTGCTGAAATTAACCATTGATACCGGTATTGATATACGCACCGTGGTATCTGGAATTGCTGCTTACTATGCTCCGGAAGCGATTGTGGGAGAGCAAGTTTCCGTGTTGGTGAATTTAGCTCCGAGAACGATAAAGGGAATTGAATCTCAAGGTATGGTACTGATGGCTGAAGATAAAGACGGGACCCTGAGATTTGTAAAACCCTCGGAATCCACTTCCAACGGCTCAGGTATCGCATAAAGGTTTAAAAAGCTTTCTTTTTTTGCCTCTAAACCATTTATTGGGATAAAAACTTGCACTAAAACATATAGTTTTGTATATTTATAGGTGAAAACACCTAGTCATGGGTGTTTTCTCTGACATGAGCGGAAAAAACTTCTCCAGGATTTGGAAACTCACCCCTCTTTTACAAGCGCATTGCCCATTGTGTGCGGTGCGAAAATGGAAGCCTTTTTCCTAGGGGCTTCTTTTTTTGATGTGTTCCCAGCCTTGCGTATTGCAAGGGCATATGAGGGTGGCAATTTTGTAAAATTCCATTACATTTGCTTTTCAACTTAGAACTGATGTCCGATACGCTCATAATCATACCCACCTACAATGAAAAAGAAAACGTTGCGAAGATGATTCGCAAGGTTTTTTCTCTGGAGAAGTCTTATCATGTATTGGTGGTAGATGATGGCTCACCGGACGGAACGGCTGCCATTGTTAAAGAATTGCAGGCTGAATTCCCATCGCGTCTTTTTTTGGAGGAGCGCACCGGGAAACTAGGCTTAGGAACGGCTTACATCCTCGGATTCCATTGGGGCTTAGAACGAAAGTACGATTATTTCATTGAGATGGATTGCGATTTTTCTCACAATCCTAACGACTTGATTCGCTTGTACGATGCTTGTGCGAACGACGGCTATGATTTGGCCATTGGCTCACGCTATGTCGGTGGGTTGGTAAATGTCATCAACTGGCCGATTGGAAGGGTGATGATGTCTTATTTTGCTTCGCGGTACGTGAAGCTAATTACCGGATTGCCACTTGACGATTCTACAGCAGGATTTAAATGCTACCGCAGGCAAGTACTCGTAAATGTTTTGGCATCCAAAGTAACTTTTGTCGGTTATGCCTTTCAGATTGAAATGAAGTTTAAAACGTGGAAATTTGGCTATAAGGTTAAGGAAGTTCCCGTTATCTTTACCGACAGGACAGAAGGAGAGTCTAAGATGAGCACTTCCATTTTTTATGAAGCCTTTTTTGGGGTTATGCAAATGAAATTGAGGAGCTTATTTGTGAGGTACAAACAACAATAGGAAAAGGTAAGCCATGAAAAAACTGCTTAAAAACGCACAAATCATCAACGAGGGTTCCGTGCAAACAGCGGATGTTCTCATAGAAGGTGACCGCATATCAAAAGTCGCTGCATCCATTCAAGATTCAGAGGCAGAGGTGTTCGACCTTACAGGTAAGTTTTTAATGCCCGGAGTCGTTGACGATCAGGTGCATTTCAGAGAGCCCGGTCTTACGCATAAAGGACGTATATACACAGAAGCTAAGGCGGCTATTGCCGGAGGAATTACATCCTTCATGGAAATGCCCAATACGAACCCACAAGCCTTAACCCAAGAACTTCTTGAAGACAAATACCAAATAGGCGCAAAAGACTCCTTGGCGAACTACTCCTTTTTCATGGGGGCTTCTAATGAGAACATCGAAGAGGTATTAAAAACGGATCCGAAACGCGTGGCCGGAATTAAAATTTTCATGGGCTCTTCTACAGGAAATATGTTGGTTGATGATCATGAGGTATTGAATTCTATTTTTTCAAGCTGTGATATGTTGATTGCCGTACATTGTGAAGACGAGGCCACCATTCGTGCCAACACGGCGAAGATGAAAGCAGAATACGGCGAAGACCTACCCATTCGATACCACCCCATCATACGTAATGCTGAGGCCTGCTATAAGTCATCATCATTGGCAGTGCGCTTAGCCAAGAAGCACAATACGCGCTTGCATATTTTACACATTTCTACTGCCAAAGAAACCGAATTGTTCCGCAATGACATTCCCTTGAAACAAAAGCGAATTACTGCAGAGGCCTGCGTGCACCACCTTTGGTTTGATGATTCGCATTACGATGAAAAAGGGACCTACATCAAATGGAACCCAGCGGTAAAGTCTGCTACAGATCGCGAGGGCGTGTGGAAAGCTTTGTTGGATGACCGCATTGACATCATTGCAACGGATCATGCACCACATACCCAAGAAGAAAAAAACAATACGTATTTCAACGCGCCCTCTGGCGGGCCTTTGGTGCAGCACGCTTTAGTGGCACTATTAGAGTTTTATCACCAAGGGAAAGTTAGCTTGGAGTGGATTGTAAATAAGATGTGTCATGCACCTGCTACCTGTTTTCAACTGAAGGAAAGAGGATTTATTCGTCCAGGCTATTTCGCCGATCTCGTAGTGGTGGATTTAGATCGAGCATGGCGTGTGGAGAAAGAGAATATTTTATACGATTGCGGTTGGTCTCCTTTTGAGGGGGAAACGTTCAAATCGTCGGTGATAAAGACTTTCGTAAATGGTAATTTGGTGTATGATAACGGTACTTTTGACGAGCGTACTCGAGGTATGCGCCTAGAATTTGATCGATGATGAAACACCTGATTTGTATTCTTTTTGTCAGCGTCCTTGTTTCGTGTACTCAGGGTCCAGAGCAGTTGCCTAAAGGCATTTTATCTGAAGCGCAAATGATTGACGCCTTGGTGGACGTTCACCTTTTAGAAGCTGCAGCGCAACTCAATATGCTGGAAGGCATCAAACTAGACAGCTTGACGCTTCAGGATTATTACCGAGCCTTATTCGAAACAAAAAGTTACAGTTTGGCAGCCTTTGACTCTAGCTTTGCGCATTATGCAAAAGACCCTGAAATGATGGAGCGACTCATGGATTCCGTTTTAACCAATATTCAAATGATGGAATAAGCGGTTTACTAGTTTTATTTCTCACCGACATCTTTCAGAAGGAAATCTGAAAAATCAAAACAACTTTTTTTAACGGCCCGGAACTTAAAATTCAGTAGATTTTTAATTTTAGCGTTATTGTAGCTCGAGATTTTGTTGCCTGCCTCGGCGGTTTCCTTCGTGAAGATAGGAGCTTTGCCCGAGAAGATAGAAATGAGTTTTGCCACCCGCCAACCGATTGCGCTGAGCCAAGGGCTGATTTTTAGGGTTGGCTTTTTCTTCCCCATAGCCTCAGCGATGCAATCAAAGGTTTGTTGGAAAGACGTATTTTCCGCATTTAATATATAGCGTTCTGACTTTACTTTGTGGTGCATCAATTGAACTAGGGCGTCCGCAACGTCCCTCACATCCACAAAACCATTCGCTCCTGGGGTGTAAAAAGACAAACCTTTCCAGATTTGATAGAAGATGCGTGAGCTTCCTTTGCTCCAGTTTCCGGGACCCAAAATAATGGAAGGGTTAACCATTACCGCTGTTAGGCCTTCTTCAATCCCTCTCCAAACCTCCAATTCGGCTTGGTATTTACTGATGGCATAATGGCTGTTGTTGGGGCTGTCAACCCAAAGGTTTTCCTCATTTTTCAGCTCCTGATTTTCCGAGGGACCTAGCGCAGCTACTGAGGATACGTAAACGAGTTTTTCCACCCCATGAGCTAGACACAAATTCACAATATTTGCGGTACCTAGAACATTGTTTCGGCGCATTTTGTATCGGTGTTTCGGATTGAAACTTACCCAAGCCGCACAATGATATATCTGAGTAATATCGTTAAAGGCATGCTCCAAAGCAGAGAGATCCAGAAGATCCGCATCCACCCACTCAATTCGATCGAATAGGGCGTCGACATCATGTGTGTAGTATGAAAAGGTTTTTCGAACGGCCTCAACATCTGAACGTTCTCTTTTTAGGGCGCGCACTTTTGTTTCGGTTTGACAAATTTGATACAACAAATGCGAACCGACCAAACCTGTAGCTCCGGTAACTAATATCATGGCAGAAAGATAAGTAAATGATGTTGTTTTATATACAGAATAAAACTGCTATTTTTACGCCACTACAAACCTACCTATGATGAACTTTGTTGAGGAAATGAAATGGAGAGGCATGATACACGATATCATGCCCGGAACAGAAGAACAACTCCAAAAGGAGGTAACCTCTGCTTATATTGGCTTTGACCCTACGGCAGATTCCTTACATATAGGTAGTTTGGTGCAAATTATGACTTTGGTGCATCTTCAGCGTGCCGGACACAAACCTCTAGCACTTGTTGGAGGGGCTACCGGAATGGTGGGTGATCCTTCTGGGAAGTCCAAGGAGCGAAACTTACTTTCGGAAGAGGTTTTGGCGCATAATTTGAGTTGTGTTCAGAAACAATTAGCGCGATTTTTAGACTTTGACTGCGGCGAGAACTCGGCTGAAATTGTAAACAACTACGATTGGTTTAAAGACTTTAACTTCCTTGATTTCATTCGCGATGTCGGAAAGCACATCAGCATCAATTACATGATGGCGAAAGACTCTGTAAAATCGCGTTTAGAAACGGGAATGTCCTTTACGGAGTTTACCTATCAACTGGTTCAAGGCTACGATTTTTATCATTTGTATACCGAAAAGAACTGCAAGCTACAGCTTGGAGGTTCCGATCAGTGGGGGAACATCGTTACCGGTACCGAGCTGATTCGTAGAAAGGCTAGAGGTGAAGCTTTTGCAATTACCACACCTTTAATTAAGAAGGCGGATGGAACTAAATTCGGAAAAACAGAAGGTGGAAATGTTTGGCTGGATGCAGAACGTACCTCACCGTATAAATTTTACCAGTACTGGTTAAATGCTTCCGATGAAGACGCCAAAACATACATCAAGATTTTTACTCTGATGGCCAAAGAAGAAATTGATGCCCTGATTACGGAACACGAAGAAGCTCCACATCTCAGAGTTTTACAGAAAGCTCTAGGTAAAGATGTTACTGAGCGTGTTCACGGTGCAGATGCCTACCAAAGAGCCATTGAGGCTTCAGAGATTTTGTTTGGGAAAAATACTGCGGAGCAACTGAAGAGTATTCAAGAGCGCGACTTACTCGATATTTTTGAAGGCGTTCCTCAATTTGAGGTTTCCAAAGCAGCCATCGAAGAAGGGATAGAAGTCATTGATCTGTTGGCTCAAAAAACACAAGTTTTTTCTTCCAACGGCGACGCCCGAAGAATGTTAAAATCCAATGCGGTAAGCATTAATAAGTTGAAGGTTACTGCCGAGAAAATCGTCAATGCTGAGGTTTTGTTGAACGACAAATACATCCTGGTACAGAAAGGGAAAAAGAATTATTTCTTATTGAAAGCGATATAGGTCTAAATCTTGGATTTTAGTTCCCAATTGGATTATCCAACCATCAGGTTACAACCCCTTACATCGCTGTAGTCAAATCTTCCCAGCACTTCAAAGGTGCCGTCAGTGTGAATTTTACCTAAATCTTGGCTGGCGATGAATGCGCATGAATACACATTAGCCAAATCGATGATGTTGAGCCCGCCTCTATTTTTAGATTTCGAAAAAGGGTCATTGACATCCCTGCAAGTTACTTTCATCCAAGGCGGACAAGAAAATCGACCAGCTCCTTTTGAGTAAGCCTGCGATAAAAGTTCCGTCATGCCGTATTCCGAATGGATGTTTTCTTGATTTAACCCTGCCCCAATGGCTTGATGCAATTCTTCTCGAATCATTTCTTTGCGGCGACCCTTCATGCCTCCTGTTTCCATGACGATGGCATGCTTAAGGGGTAAGGTGTATTTTTCTACAAAATCAAGAAGTCCGAAGCTTACGCCAATCAACAGCGTTTTTTGACCTTTTTTTTCCAAGCTTTGCAGCTGTGAATAGAGTTTCTCGTGTTCGTTTAAATAAAAACCACTTTCTTCTTTTTCAGAAGCCTGAATTAATTTTTCACACATGTATATCAAAGAAGAACCACTGCGCTCTAGATAAGAGGGAAGAAGCGCGAGAATGGTGTAGTCTTGAGCAGCGCCGTAAAAATGTTCAAATCCTTTAAAGAAACTCTCCTCGTAAATAGATACGTCGTGAACAATATGCTGGCTTTGGACTCCTCCTGTACCGCTACTGGTATATACCTGTTCCCGGGTGTTGGGCTCACAGATGACCTCATGACTTTTGAACAGCTCAATGGGGATATAAGGAATGTCATCCAACTGTTGTACATTTTTTGGATCTACCTTGATGTACTTAAGATAATTGCGATAAACGGGGTTTGATGAGGCTTGGAACTGAAAAATTTCAAGCGCAAGCTTTTCGAATGACACTGTCGAATGGTTTTGAAAAATTTGCCTTTCCCAATGCATCAAGTTTGTGATTAAACCAGTTTAATTTTACCTGTAGCCACATCATACATGGCTCCCACCATAATGATGTTTCCATCCTGCTCCAATTTCGCTAGGGCTGGGCTTTCCGTTCTCAATTGCGATATGCACTGAAGCACATTTTCTTTAGCAACGGCGTCTACATAGTCAGAAGTAGGCTCTGAAGGTGATACTTTTGCTTTGGCAGCATCAAACTTTTTGAGTAGCGCAGTAATATTTCCAAACTCCACGTTTTGGCAGGCAGAAGTAATGGCGCCACACTTGGTGTGCCCCAAAACCAAAAGCAATTTAGAACCCGCAAAGTGACAGGCATACTCTAGAGAGGCAATCACGTCTGTGTTAACCGCATTACCTGCAATTTTCACATTAAACAAATCGCCAATACCTTGATCAAAAATAAGTTCTGTAGCTACTCGAGAGTCGATACAGCTCAAAACACTGGCGAAAGGGTATTGGGCATTAGCACTAAGTGCTACCTCTTTAATTAAATCTTTGGTTTCGTTTTTCTGAGCAACAAATCGTGCATTTCCTTCGACTAAAAAGTCAAGGGCTTGTTGTGGACTGATGGTATTCTGAATTTCTTTAGTGTGTGCTTTCATAATGGGTAAATTGCCTTACATTTACTTAGCAAATTTATGTAAATTCAGTTAGGCGTCAAAGGATGAAAAAAATACTTGTTTTATGTACTGGAAATTCCTGTCGCAGTCAGATTTTAGAAGCTTGGTTGCGACATTTTTCTGAAGGAAAATTTGAAGTTTACAGTGCAGGTGTAGAGACGCATGGCATCAATCCAGATGCGGTGTATTACATGAATGAAGCAGGCATAGATCTTTCGAATCACAGCTCTGATCTTATGGATAAATACCTTCATATGGAGTTCGATTTGATTGTAACGGTTTGTGATCACGCCAAAGAGACTTGTCCGGTTTTCCCAAAAGCCACGCAAACCATCCACCGCAATTTTGAGGATCCTTCGAAGGTTTTGGATGAAAAAGAAGCCGCTTTCCGAAGAGTGCGCGCTCAACTAGAGGAATTTGCCAAAAGCCTCGTGGAGAAGTTCGTTTAAAAGCCCAACTACATCACTTAGGCCATACATAGAGATGCTTATTTACCCTTCCATAGGCGCAGAAAACTAAAAATTTCAAGTAGCTGCATTTTACCGAATTCTTTTTTTTGATTTTGACTTTTTGTTCTCATGAAGATTAGTATATTTGCCACCGCTAACACTCCTCCTTAGCTCAGTTGGTTAGAGCATCTGACTGTTAATCAGAGGGTCCTTGGTTCGAGTCCAAGAGGGGGAGCAAGCAAAACGAAGCACCTACAGCAATGTAGGTGCTTTTTTTGTGGTGTCAAGACTTACCAAAGATATAAAATATAGCGTGTTTTTGGCTTTTTCAGGCAGTTGTGAGACAGTTAATTCTAATCGATTTGATTATTATTTAAAGGTATAGGGGTCTCCAAAGCACTAGCGAATCACCTCTACCCACCATCGCCCCAACATTACACGACCCTTGTCAATAAATAAGATTTTAATTGGGGAAGCCCTACCCTAGTAGAGGTTCATTGGCTTGTTTAATCCTTCATACTACTAATTCATTGTTTTTACCTAAATTTAGGTCCTAAACGATTAATTATGAGACTTCTTTTTATCCTTTTGATATGTCCACTACTGGCTTTTGGTCAAAATATTTCTTTTGAAGAACAAGATGTACCCGTTTATCTTCCTGCAGGATGGAGTATGTTCGGATACAGTTGTATGGATTCAAAGGACGTGGCTGAGGCATTCTCCGGTTTCGAGGATCAAATTGTTATTGTAAAAGACGGTGATGGAAACCCTTATTTACCCGAGTACGGTTACAATGGACTGGGACCTCTGCAAATGCATAGAGGGTATCAAATTAAATTAACAGAAGCGATTACAGACTTTCAGTTTTGCCCTTTTATTGTTCCAATAGATACTCCTTTTGATTGCTACGTTATAAATAATGATTTTGCTAAATTTTTATCAGACGATTATCCAGAAATTGAATCACTTGTGGCAGATAGTTGTTTAAACACCATTGCAGCAAATAATGTTTATGATCTGAATACTGATGGGATTCCACATATACTAAACGATATGGACGGACTTCAGTATTTTACTAATATGAGTGAAATGGGACTCTTTCTCTCCGATGAAAATTTAACTAGTCTACCTGATTTGTCTTCTATGAAAAACTTGTGGCATCTCCAGATCGGTGAGAGTGATTATTTGACGAGTCTGCCTGAGTTATCTTCTTTGAATAACTTAATGGAGCTTTCTATATGGGACAATGATGCGTTGACAGTTATACCAGATCTTTCGTCTCTCACGAATTTGGTGGAGCTTAGTATATATAACAACAATGCGTTGACAGTTATACCAGACCTTTCGTCTCTCACGAATTTGGTGGAGCTTGATATATGGGGCAACGATTCCTTAAAATGTGTAATGGGCTATCCTGAGCATTTAACCAGAGAAGAACAAGGTTGGCCTCCAGTTTGTTGGTGGTTATGTATGGATTCAACAGCTTGTAATTATAACCCTGAAGCCAATATGGAAGATGAAAATTGTGATTTAGGTTTGGGTTATGATTGCGAAGGGAATTTTAAGGAATATGTTGTCGGAATGCAAGCTGAGGGAGGTATTGTATTTTATGTTGATTCGACAGGTGAGAAAGGTTTGGTAGCCGCGCTGGAAGATTTAGGTAGATTTGAGTGGGGCTGTTATGGGGAAAGTGTAAATGGCGCATATGGACAAGCCATTGGTACAGGATATCAGAATACTCTAGATATCGTTAACCAAGGATGTACAACAGAAAATGGTGGTTTAAGTGCTGCAAAAGCTGCCTTAGATGCTGAAATAAACGGCTACAGCGACTGGTACATCCCCTCAGAAGATGAACTTAAAGAAATATATTACACGATAGGACACAGAGGTACATATGGCAATATAGGTAGCTTTAACTCCACTACTTATTGGTCTTCCACGGAGGCCAATAACAACGAAGCGTTATGGGTCGGTTTTGATACCGGCGCGCCTATCCATAACAAAAATTTGTCCTTTCTTGTTCGTCCCATCCGCGCTTTTGGATATACTCAAGGTTGTATTGACTCACTTGCCTGCAACTTTAACCCTGAAGCCAATATGGCTGATGGCTCTTGCGAGTATGCCGAGGAAGGATATGATTGCGAGGGAAATGAAATAACATACCAAGTGGGTGATTTAGCTCAAGGCGGAATAGTCTTTTATGTAGACGAAACCGGCCAGCACGGTTTGGTAGCCGCCACTGAAGATTTAGGCGATTTTGAGTGGGGCTGTTATGGGGAAAGTGTAAATGGCGCATATGGACAAGCCATTGGTACAGGATATCAGAATACTCTAGATATCGTTAACCAAGGATGTACAACAGAAAATGGTGGTTTAAGTGCTGCAAAAGCTGCCTTAGATGCTGAAATAAACGGCTACAGCGACTGGTACTTACCCTCAAGAGATGAACTTAAAGAAATATATTACACCATAGGAAACGGAGGCTCTGAGGGCGACATAGGAGGTTTCGGAAATAATTGGTATTGGTATTCCTCGGAGAACAATAATAACAGTGCGTGGTTCGTCTATTTCTATAATGGTGTCAATGGCTACGAAGGTAAGTACAATCCAGGCGGGGTTCGTGTTATTCGCGCTTTTGGAGACTGGACTTATGGCTGTATGGACTCCTTAGCGTGCAATTATAATCCTGAAGCCAATATGGCTGATGGATCTTGTGAATACTCTGAACTAGGATACGATTGTGAGGGTAATGAAATTACCTACCAAGTAGGTGAATTCGCTCAGGGTGGAATTGTTTTTTATGTAGACGAAACCGGCCAGCACGGCTTGGTAGCTGCGATGGAAGATTTAGATGGTAATTACGAGTGGGGTTGTTATGAGGAAAGTGTAAATGGTGCAGATGGAATTACTATAGGCACAGGCTATCAGAATACCCTAGATATCGCAAACCAAGGATGTACAATAGAGTATGGAGGAATAACTGGTGCTCGAGCTACTCTTGATTATCAATCTCAAGGATTTGATGATTGGTATTTACCATCACTTGATGAGCTTTTGGAAATGTATTCTACAATTTCTCAGGATAGTCCAAATGGTAACCTAGGCGGATTTCATACAACTTATCCTTATTATTTGTCCTCCTCTGAACAAAATATAGATATGATGTGGGATATTAATTTTAACGGTGGCCATATAGGTGGGGCAGATAATAAATATAATAGTATAAGAGTCCGTGCTATCCGTTCCTTCTAAAGCTAATTCTATACCCGTTTTTGAACGTTTTTTGATGTCCGCTATCAGAATACGACGTTTTTTCACACCAACTTAAGTCTTTATATAATATGTAAGGGATTCTATTGTTAAGATAATCTAGTCCCTTATACAATGTGTAGTGTTATGCGCTGAAAAACAGCAGGTTAGATTTATTTTTAAGTCTCTTTTACTGATATAAATATCAACAAAATGTTGAAAAATCACACTTAATTCTTGATAGAATAATTCTCTAACGATATCAATTCTGTATTCATCTAGAATACTTCTGCATGAACTATTGCATGTACAGGATTTATTATCCCTTAATGATTGTAGTGATTCAGCTTGGTTTATACTCGAAACGGATGGGTTGTATTTGCAACCTGTTAAGTAAACTACTGTAATCAGTAGCGATATGTTTTTTACCATAATATATGTTTGTTGATTATTTATAGAGTTCGGTAGAAAGTTGTTTTGTTCATTAATTTATACTGGTACATCAAAGTTTAGCCTTATGTATTTTTCTCCAATTTTATTGAAATATCGTTCTTGTTCAGCTTGATATTTTTCAAATAGCCTGAAAGCATATTTTTTTAAATCGGAATTGTTCTTTTTTATGATTCGCCGCATTTTAATTTTCTTTGTTTCTTTTGAAGTTACGTGCCAGTTTAAGCATGTATGACATTTATAGGATTTTGTTAGTTTTTTTGTCGTGTTACTTCTATTGCGGAGTTTAATTTGAATGTCTGCCCTAGATTTTGACCAATAAGATTCTTTATCACACATATTTGTTGATTGCAATCTTTTGATTTGAATGTTTTTTTGCTCTTTCATTTTATTTCTTTGACTATAAATGCAGGAAATTAAAAAAGGTAAACAGTAATGAAATATTAATTATATTTAATGCATGCAACACCTACTAATACTAGTATTAATTCCTAGCTTTCTTTTTGCTCAGGTAAAGAGTCCAGAACAGATTTCGACTACTATTTATAATAATATTATATGTGCAATTGGAAATAATAATCCAAGGGCCCCAGAATTTGTTTTTCAAGAAAATTCAAATGGAAAAGTGGCTTATATAAAGAATAAGAAGATTTACCTAGAAAAAAAGGTTTTTGAGTCATTAGCTGTACTTGGGGAATATCAAGACGATGGGATAGCGCATATATTAGCTCACGAGTTAGCTCATCATTACAAAGGTCATGCGTGGATGAAAAGAGCAGGATATTCTTATTCATCAAGTAATATTGGACATGTATTGAAAGATAGAGGAGCAAGTATTGAACAACGATTGTTAGATGAAACTCAAGCAGATAGGTTTGCTGGTTTTTATTCTCATATGGCAGGTTATAATTCTATTTCCATTGCTGATACTGTTCTTGATTTAATATATAGTTCCTATGGATTAGATTCCTTGATAGACGGTTACCCTAGCCTTTCAGAAAGAAAGAGTATCATAGATGAACGTAAAGACAAATTATTAGAGTTTACCAATGTTTTTGATGCTGCGAACCTCGCATTATTGGCACATAATTATAAAAATGCTAGTGCTTGTTATAATTACATTTTAGATAACCAGTTTACAAGCTGTGAAATCTATAATAATTTGGGTTTAGGTCAATTATTACAGGCAATGGATCTGTCTAAAGCACAAGTTGAATATAATTACTACTACCCACTTACAATTACTGACAGATCACGAGCTTCAACTGAAATTACCCGTGGAGATGTGTTTTTCGATATCGACTTTGTTGTTGACTTAATTCATTCTAGTATCGAAAATTTTGAACTTTCGAGTAATCTTGATGATGATTACCTCCCGGCAAGATTAAACAAAGTAATTGCTGAATTGTATTTATTCCAAATAGGAGAAGGTGAGAGTTTGAATTTAGAAATGGAAATTAGGGATGTGACAAAATATCCTAGTATGAATATTTATCAAAACAATCTTCTGGGTGTATACTATCATATACAAGGAAAGAATTTTGCGGCTAAAAAATATTTCAAAAAAGGAGAGGAGTTCAATGATACATACGCAACAAATAATTTAAGCTTAATTAAAAGTCATAATGATAAAACAAGAAGTGATTCTGTTTTTACTCCACTCATAATAGATAAGATAGATGTCTCTACTGTGCCCTTTTTATATTCTCCTCCAATTTTTTCCTCTAGGAAAATCCCTGGAGTGAAACTCAAAATTTATCAATTAGAAAACTCTTTAGTTTATAACTATGGTAAAGGAAATATCATTCAAAAAACAATTACTCCCGGATTCACTACAAACAAGGGGCTAAGCTCCACTACAAATGTGGCGGAATTAGTAGTTATTCTTGGGGAACCAGATTTATTAGTACAAACATTCTCAACAGTATTTTATTTATATTTAAAGTCAAATTCAATTTATGAAATTGAAACGGATACAATTAAAAGCGTAATAACCTATTAAATTCAAAGTTATGAAGATTAGATTATTTGTTGTTTTCTCAATATTTAGTTTTGTCGAGCTGTATGCTCAAGGTTTATTGTTTACTCCTGAGAATCAGAAGTCTCATGTTGAACAATACATTGAAGAGGACCGGGGCTTTACTTCATATTTACCAAGTAGTTATTCCCTAGAAAAGTTCGCGCCACCTATACGAAAACAATCGGGCTCATCCTGTGTTGGTTGGGCAACTTGTTATGCTGCGGCCTCAATCCTACATAATATTGATAGAAATGTCACAAGTTCATTCGAGAAAGAAGCATTCGCTTTTGACCCTTACTACATGTATTCTATAATGCATAATAACTCGGAGGCAGACTGTGTAGAGGGACTAAATTTTGTAGAAGCAATGAGTTTTTTTGAGGATTACGGGACCAAGAGATGGGCCATGCCTCCCTTCTTGTCTTGTGATTCAAAGTGGAGTGAAGATAGGCTTAAAGATATCCAATATCAAAGTCAGCCATTTACAATCGATAACTATTACAAATTAGAGGTATCTGATATAGAATTACTAAAGAAAATTATTTATGATCGTACACCTATTATTATAGGTGCTAGTGTAGATGAATCTTTTGGGGCTCTATTCTCAAGTGAAGGAACTGTTGGGTCGACTGGCCTATGGAACCCTGATTATACTAATGATTCAGACATCTCAGGACATGCTATGACGATAGTGGGGTATGATGATTATAAATTTGGTGGAGCCTTTCAGATTATGAATAGCTGGGGAACTGGTTTTGGTGACAATGGCTATGTATGGATTAAATATAAAGATTTTACTAATGTAGTTTCAGAAGCCTGGAAAATATCAAAAAAATCGTTTAAAAACGTTGAAACAGATTACTACAACCAAGTCAACTTCAAAGATGGTAATACGTATGAAGGTAATTTAAATGACGAAGGAGAGATGCATATGTTAGGCTATTTTCATTGGAAGGAATCAAGGGATATCTATTTTGGTTATTGGTATAATGGTAATAGAGACGGCCAGGGCTTGTATTTTGATTACAGTGAAAAAGAAATATTTTACTGCGAGTATGATGAAGATGTGCTCATGGAAATTGAATCTCTTGGATTCTCTGATGATGGAGAGAAATCTGACATAGAGTTGTACCTCGAAAAGTTTAACTTCGACTTTAAGTTTAGTAATGCCAATGAATCCACCAATATCTTAGATGTAGAGTAAGCTTACTTTAAAAAGTTTTTTAGGGCTTTTAAACTATCATTTGCGGTTTCAAGGCTGTCAGTTTTGAGTGAATCTTCAATCAAGTATTTTGAAGGAGCTGAGTACTCTTGAATAGTTTTACGATTATTCGTGATAAAATAATAACTAAATCCGAATATAAGCGCAAAGCTTGCTGCGATACCAAGGTTTTTAGATGTTAGGTATCTCGCTAGGTTTATAATCGGTCTGTCAGCACCTATACTGTTGTATTTATCAGTAGGCTCGTGTACTTGTGAAGCTATAGCTTTGTTTATTGAGCTTTGTTTAACTTTATTCAGGGAGTCAGTTGTAGCTTCGCGTCTAGTGTTAGATGTTGTTTGTTTTTTTATTCTATCGATAATATTTTTATGTTGTTCAAAACGCTCTATCGCTTTAGATAAACTAAATAATTCATCATATTTTTCTTTATACAATGAGTCTGAGGCTATTTTACGTTCTACTAATGAATTGTCTTCATCGTTAAGTTTTCCTCTTAAATGATCCTCAATTAATTCTATTTCTTTTTCAGTTAACATGAATCAACTTTTCTTTTAGTTTGTCCTGACATCTATTCTTAGTAGTCTTAGAAGTACGAGCATTACTATACCCTAATTTGTTTGCGATGTCGTCGTGACTTAATTGATCAAAC
>ERZ1046367.410-NODE-410-length-30385-cov-90.761062_pt1 | contig 30385 bp, 23 predicted proteins | sample MGYA00383091_ERZ1046367 | MGnify/ENA primary metagenome ERZ1046367 (study PRJEB29581, sample SAMEA5548361) | metagenome | biome: marine; feature: coastal; material: water | depth 50 m | study: Short-term variability in the microbial, nano- and picoplankton... | reverse complement strand
TTAAAGGAAAACAAAAAGCAGAAAATGTAACTGCTTGGCTAGTTCCAGGAAGCAAGCAAGTGGAAACTCAAATAATTGAAGAAGGTTTAAAAGAAATTTTTGTTAATGCGGGGTTTGAATTAAGACAACCTGGATGCTCTGCATGTCTGGCAATGAATGACGATAAAATACCAAAAGGTGAATATTGTGTCTCAACTTCTAACAGAAATTTTGAAGGAAGACAAGGTCAAGGATCTAGAACTATTTTAGCAAGTCCTTTAGTTGCAGCAGCTACTGCTGTTGAGGGTAAAATTATAGACATAACCAAACAATTAAATTAATGGAAAAGTTTACAAAAATTATATCCAACGCAATTCCATTAGCCATAGAAAATATTGATACAGATCAAATTATTCCAGCTCGGTTTTTAAAGGCTACAGATAAAAAAGGATTTGGTGACAATGTATTCAGAGATTGGAGATTTGATAAAAATGGAAATACCAACACAGCTTTTTCACTAAATAATTCCTTGTACTCAGGAAGTATATTAATTGCTGGTGATAACTTTGGATGTGGATCTAGTAGAGAACATGCAGCCTGGGCACTGGTTGGCTATGGGTTTAAAGTAATTGTTTCAAGTTTTTTTGCAGATATCTTTAAAGGAAATGCTTTAAATAATGGTTTGTTACCTTTACAGGTAACTCCTTCTTTTTTAGCTATTTTAATGAAAACTGTTCAAGAAAATCCTGAAACTAAAATTGAAGTAGATTTAGAAAATCAAACAATCTCTCTTTCTGATACTAATGTGCATGAAAACTTTGATATCGATCCTTACAAAAAAACATGTATGATTAATGGATATGATGATATTGATTATCTATTAAGTAAAAAAGAAATGATAGAGGCTTTTGAAACTCAGAGAAAGTAATTATTATAAATTAAAATCTTATATTTCCACTCTTTTCGGAAACAAAAAAAAATGAAATTAAAAATAGCCACCCTACCAGGAGACGGAATTGGACCAGAAGTAACCAATGAAGCAATTAAAGTATTAAAAGCTATAGCTTCAGAATTTGACCATACGTTTATTTTTGAAGAAGCTAATGTTGGTGCAATAGCAATAGACAAAACTGGAAATCCTTTACCAGATGAAACACTAGAACTTTGCATGTCTACAGATGCTATATTATTCGGTTCCATAGGGCATCCAAAATATGACAACGACCCCTCAGCAAAAGTAAGACCGGAGCAAGGTTTGTTAAAACTTAGAAAATCTTTGGGGTTATTTGCTAACATCCGTCCTGTAAAAGCATACGAAACACTTCTAGACAAGTCTCCATTAAAAAAAGAGATCATTTCAGGTACAGATATTAGTATTTATAGAGAATTAACTGGTGGGATTTATTTTGGAGAAAAGCAACTAAGCAAAGATGGAAATACAGCATCAGATTTGTGTGAATACAATCGTTTTGAAATTGAAAGGATAGCACATTTAGCCTTTAAAGCAGCTTTAAACAGAAATAAGAAAGTAACCCTAGTAGACAAAGCTAATGTGTTAGAAAGTTCCAGGTTATGGCGTAAAGTAGTTGGAGAGGTAGCAAAAGAATATTCAGAAGTAGCTCTAGACTTCTTATTCGTAGATAATGCTGCAATGCAAATGATATTAAACCCAAAACAATTTGATGTAATTCTTACAGAAAATATGTTTGGAGACATTATTAGTGATGAAGCTAGTGTTATAGGTGGATCAATAGGTTTACTAGCATCCGCATCAGTTGGTGAAAAATATGCCTTATTTGAACCCATACACGGTTCCTACCCACAAGCAACTGGAAAAAGCATAGCTAACCCTATTGCCTCTATTTTATCTGCTGCTATGTTATTGGATCATTTTCAACTAACTAAGGAAGCAGCTCTAGTAAGAAAAGCTGTAGATAAATCTTTAAAATTACAAATTACAACACCAGATTTAAATTCAAAAACAGACATGGTTACTACTTCCAAGGTTGGAGATTTTATCGAAGATTTCATTAACAATCCTAATGATACTAATGTAAATTTCACTAACATTCATCTTGGACAATCTACCATTATTTAAAACTATCTAGGAAATTTTTTTCTAATATCATTTAGACATAAATTATGAATACTACCAATATGGGTGTGTTCTTTGGCATTGGTATACTCGTAAGTTCCATTTGTCACTGAAGCCCCTATTTGTTGATATGCCTCTCTAAAAGAAAGTCCTTTCATCACTAAATTATTAATAGAATCTACTGTACTTAAATACGTATATTTCTCATCTAGAAAATCTATCTTCTTCACTTTAATTTGTTGTATAGAGTAATTGAAAATTTCTAAAATGGTTTTCATTTCCTCAATTAAATTAATCATATTTTCCTTGAGAAGTTGAAAATCTCTGTGATAACCACTCGGGAGATTATTTGTAATTAAAGTCATTTCTATCTGTAAAGCTTGAATTTTATTTGACTTTCCTCTTATTAATTCAAATACATCAGGATTTTTTTTATGAGGCATGATACTACTTCCAGTAACTAATGAATCTGGAAAAGCAATAAAATCAAAATTTTGACTCATATACAAACAAATATCCATTGAAAACCTAGATAAAGTATTTGCTATACCACCTAATGCAGCTGCAATTGTTCTTTCATTTTTTCCCCTTCCCATTTGTGCAGCTATGACGTTGTACTTAAGAGCACCAAAACCAAGCTCTTTTGTTGTAAATTTTCTGTCTATCGGAAATGAACTTCCATAACCTGCAGCAGACCCAAGTGGATTCTGATCTATTGTTTTAATAGCAGCATCTAGAAGATATACATCATCTACAATTACCTCTGCATAGGAAGAAAACCATAACCCAAATGAAGATGGCATAGCCACTTGAAGGTGAGTATACCCGGGTAATAAACATTTTTTATGAAGTTCTGCAAGGTTCAACAATGTATCAAAAAAAGTACCCACTAGCCCTTTTATTGTTTGTAATTGATCTTTATAGTACAACTGTAAAGCAACCAATACTTGGTCATTTCTTGACCGTGCCGTATGAATTTTTTTACCAACCTCTCCAAACATATTGGTTAATTCAAATTCTATTTTAGAATGTACATCTTCAAATTGAGTTTCAATAACAAATGTTCCTTCATGAATTTGTTTTTCTAAAATTGACAATCCTTTCTCTAATTGCTGAAGTTCTATTGCTGTTATAATACCAATAGAAAACAACATTTTTGCATGAGCTAATGAAGCATTTACATCATATTTTGCTATGTGCATATCTATTTCCCTGTCATTACCAACAGTAAACTGTTCTATTTTTTCGTCTATTTTTATTCCTTTATCCCAGAGTTTCATCTTTAGTATCTAATAATGTTTTTTCTAATAGTTTAATATACAGGGTAATCCCCTCTTCAATTTCTTGCAAATAAATAAATTCATCGGCGGTATGTGATCTCGTACTGTCTCCAGGACCCAATTTTAAAGAAGGACAACTTAAAACAGATTGATCGGATAATGTTGGAGATCCATAGGTCTTTCTACCTAATTCTAAACCTGCTTTAATTAGGTCATGTTCAACTGATATAGAGGAAGAGTTTAATCGTAAACTCCTTGGAACAATGGTAGAACAAGGAGATTCATTTTCCAAAATCTCAGCAATTTCTTTATTTGAATACCTATCATTTACACGAACATCTACCACCAAAGTTACTTCAGAAGGGATGGCGTTATGTTGCTTACCTGCCTGTATTTGGGTAACTGTCATTTTTACATCTCCTAAGCTTTCCGAATACTTTTCAAATGTATACTCCTGAAACCATTTTAACACTTCTATACTATTGTAAATGGCATTATCATCATTTTTATGAGCAGCATGTCCCGGGGTACCAATTACTTTAGCATCAAAAACTACCAAGCCTTTTTCTGCAATAGCTAATTGCATTAAGGTAGGTTCTCCAATAATAGCAACAGATATCTCAGGTATAATAGACAACATGCTATTTAATCCGTTTTCTCCACTGCTCTCCTCCTCTGCAGAAGCTACCATAACCAAATTGTATTTTAAATGCTTGTGATGATAAAAAAAAGAAAATGTTGCCAATAGAGAAACCAAACATCCTCCAGCATCATTACTACCAAGGCCGTATAGTTTACCAGCATTAATAATTGGGTCAAAAGGATCTTTGGTGTATCCATTAGTAGGTCTAACAGTATCATGATGAGAGTTCAACAAAAGGGTTGGCTTTGTTTCATCGAAATATTTATTAGTAGCCCAAATATTATTATTAGTTCTATTGAAAGAGATATCAGAATCTTGAAACCAAGATTCGATTAACAAAGCTGTATGATGTTCTTCAGAAGAAAATGAAGGTGTTTTTATTAAACTTTTCAATAGTGAAATGGCCTCTAAAATTAATTTTTCTTTTCTCATAATTTTTGAATGGTTGTAAAGTTAGAATGATGATCAAAAATCATGGTAGGATGCCCTATACAAACTTTTGAAACATGATGATCTAGCGCATAAAAACAGTTATCTAATTTAGGAATCATGCCTTCATTAATTATGTTAGATTTTTTTAATTCTATGTACGTTTTATTATTTATTTTTTTAATCACAGAGTTTTCATCATTCGTTCGCTGTAGTACCCCTTTTTTTTCAAAACAATAATACAATTCAACTTTATAATCTTTTGAAAAAGCAATCGCTAATTCGGAAGCAATAGTATCTGCATTTGTATTTAATAATTGTCCTTTTTCATCATGAGATATTGCAGAAAAAATATTTGTTATATTATTGTTTATCAATACTTTAAGAATACTTATATTAACCTTTACTATATCTCCAGCAAAACCATAATTTATTGGAGTTTCAGGCCTTTTATTAGCAATAATTGTATTTCCGTCTGCGCCAGAAAACCCAACAGAATTACATCCAAAACTTTGTAGTTTAGCTACAATATTTTTATTTATTTTACCGGCATAAACCATGGTTATAATGTCTAAAGTTTCTGCATTTGTAACCCTTCTTCCGTCTATTAATTGAACTGGAATATTCATTTTATTAGATAAATCTGAAGCTAATTTACCTCCTCCATGAACTAAAATTTTTGGTCCATTTAAACTTGAAAAATCTTTTAAAAAAGAGAGTAAACTAACTTCGTTATTTATGATATTTCCGCCTATTTTTATAACTTTTAGTGTTTTCATTACAATGTTTTTAAAATATTTTTTAACACTATTTGAGCCGCATAAGTTCTATTATTTGCTTGTTTAACAACCAGCGAGTTTTCACCATCTAAAACTGCATCTTCTACAACAACATTTCTTCTTACTGGTAAACAATGCATAAACTTTGCATTTCCTAATTTTTCATTGGTTAGCATCCAGTTTTCATCTACAGATACAATTTTACCGTAATCATGATAATTACTCCAATTTTTAGCATACACAAAATCTGCATCTTTGAGAGCCTCCTCTTGGTTATGGCTAATAGGAACGTCTTTGGTAATATTTGAATTTAATTCATAGTGTTTAGGATGTGTAATCAAAAGATCTACATCTATTTCTTTCATTATTTTAATAAAAGAGTTTGCTACAGCATGAGGTAACGCTTTTGGGTGAGGCGCCCAGGTTAAGACAACTTTTGGTCTTGAAGTTGTTTTCAATTCACTAATAGTAATAGCATCTGCAAGCGCTTGTAAAGGGTGTGCCGTGGCACTTTCCATATTAACAATTGGTACAGTGGCATATTTTACAAAACTATGTAACACCTGCTCTGTTTCGTCCTTTTCTTTGTTTGTAAGGGTAGGAAATATTCTAATAGCTATTACATCTCCATATTGAGATATAACATTAGCAGCCTCCTTAATATGCTCTGCTTTGGCTAGATTCATAATAGTTCCATTGTCATATTCTAAATTCCAACAATCATTAATATTTAGAACCATCACATCCATCCCAAGACTCTTGGCAGCTTTTTCAGTACTTAGTCTAGTTCTTAGGCTAGCATTAAAAAAAAGCATTACCAAGGTTTTATACTTGCCTAAATTTTCAAATTGATAGGGGTTGTTTTTTAATTGAATAGCTTCTTGAACAGTATGCTCAATGTTTTTTATATCGTTAATTGTTACATATTTCTTCATAATACTTCTGTTTTTAGAGCCGTAAAAAACACGTCTATATGCTTCTTCTGAATAGTTAGAGATGGCAAAATTCTTAATACATTCGGGTTTTTAGCATTTCCTGTAAAAATGTGATGCTTGTAGATAAGTTTTTTTCTTAATTTGGATATAGGAAAATCAAATTCTAACCCCAGCATTAATCCTCTTCCTTTGACAGCTTTTAAATGAGGCAATGATTGTGCTTTCTTTTTAAAATAATCAAAAATCACCTTTGCATTTTCTTGAAGTTTTTCTGTTTTTATCACCTCCAAAACTGTTAAAGAGGCCGTGCAGGCTAAATGATTCCCTCCAAAGGTTGTTCCCAATAGTCCAAACGAAGCTTTTATTTTTGGGTGAATTAAAATTCCACCAATTGGAAAACCATTCCCCATTCCTTTTGCCATGGATATAATGTCTGGGATAATTTTATGTTTTTGAAACGCAAAAAAATCACCAGTTCTTCCAAAACCAGATTGAACTTCGTCTGCAATGAGTAGCACATTAAATTTTATACATAGATGATGCAACCTTTTATAAAAACTCGTTGTACTTTCATCTAATCCGCCTACGCCTTGCACGCATTCTATAATAACCGCACAAACATCATTATTACTTAATGCATTTGCTACTCCAGTAACATCACCCAAATCAAATAGTTCTATTTCTTGTTGTGCATTAATCGGTGCAATTATTTTGGAATTATCTGTCACTGCTACTGCAGCTGAAGTTCTTCCGTGAAAACCATTTTTAAAGGCAATAACTTTCTTTTTCTTCGTGTGAAAAGATGCTAGTTTTAATGCATTTTCATTCGCTTCTGCACCCGAGTTACACAAAAATAATTGATAATCATTGCACCCTGAAGCTTCTACTAGTTCTGTAGCGAGTTCTTTTTGCAAAGGATTTTGAATAGAATTACTATAAAATCCGATTTTATTAATTTGTTTGGCAATATTGTAAACATATTTCGGATGAGAATGACCAATAGAAATAACAGCATGCCCTCCATATAGATCTAAATACGCTACCCCATGTTCATCATAAATAAAAACATCTTTAGCTGTATCAGGCTTGATGTCAAATAACGGATATACATTAAATAAACTCATATTTGATCTGTTTTAATACTATTTATTTTATTAAAAGAGGCCACCATTCCCTGAATCAAAGAAGAACTTAAGCCTTTGTGTTCCATTTCATTTAATCCTTCTATAGTGCATCCATTAGGAGTGGTTACCCTATCTATTTCTTCCTCTGGATGATTTCCAGTTGCTATTAATAATTGTGCTGCTCCCTCAGAGGTATACATAGATAATTTTTGTGCTTCATGCGCATCAAACCCTAACTGAATTGCAGCTTGAGTTGTTGCCCTAATTAATCGCATCCAAAAAGCCACTCCGCTAGCACATATCACCGTGGCTGCTTGCATTTGATTTTCTGGAATAATTATCGATGTACCTAATCTGTTAAAAATAGCTTCAGCTATTTTAATTCTTTCTGCTCCTTTTTTATTACTACACAAGCAAGTCATAGATTTACTTACAGCTATGGCTGTATTAGGCATGGCTCTTACAACATACTTATCTATACCTATACTATTTTCAATTTTTGAAACAGAATAACCAGTAATCGTAGAAATTATAACATGTTTCTCTGTGAGCAAATCTTTAATAGTATTTAAAATTCCTTCTAAATATGCAGGTTGTACAGCAAAAATTAAAATGTCTGAGTTTTTAACTGCTTTTCTATTATCAGAAGTCAAAAAGACATTTGAATACCCTTTATATTCTTTAATATTTTCTAAATTTCTTCTTGTTAAATACAATGAGGTAATTGCATTTTGAGTAATTAACCCAGTGGCTATAGAGCACCCTAAATTACCTGTTCCTATGATTGCTATTTTCATAATTTATTTATTTTAAAAATATGTTCCTTTTAATTTCAAGCCCTCAGATTCATCAAACCCAAACATTAGATTCATATTTTGAACTGCTTGACCCGATGCACCTTTTAATAGGTTGTCTATACAACTTGTTATTAGTAATTTGTTTTTGTGTTTAGTTATATGAATTAAGCATTTACTTGTATTAACAACTTGCTTTAAATGCAATTCTTGATGGGTAACAAAGGTTAGTGCAGCATCTTTATAAAAATCATTATAAACGCTAATCACATCCTCTAAACTCCCAAAAAACTGAGTATACATCGTTGCAAAAATTCCTCTGGAAAAATTACCTCTGGTTGGAATAAAATTAATGTCGTAGGAGAACTCTTCTTGATACTGTTTTATCGATTGATTCACCTCCTTTAAATGTTGATGTTCAAAAGGTTTATAGTATGAATAATTATTATCTCGCCACGTAAAATGAGAGGTTTTTGATAATGAAGTCCCAGCCCCAGTTGCACCAGTCACTGCATTTATATGTAAATCATCATGAATTAAATGATTAGATACCAGCGGTAAAACACCCAATTGTAATGCCGTAGCAAAGCAACCCGGGTTTGCAATATTATCAGCATTCTTGATTTTTTCTTTATGAAGTTCAGGCAACCCGTACACAAATTCTCTTCCTTGAAAAATAGCATCATTTTTAAGCCTAAAATCTGTACTTAAATCAATAACTTTTGTTGATGATGAAATAGCTGTTTTAACCAAGAAATCTTTTGAATTTCCGTGTCCTAAGCATAAAAATAGTACATCAACATTTGAATTAATTTTACTAGAAAAAATTAAATCTGTATCACCTACCAAATCCTGATGAACAGCACTTACTTTATTCCCAGCATTTGAGGTACTGTAGACGTATTTGATTGCAACTTCTTTATGATTTAATAAAATTCTAATTAATTCACCTGCAGTATATCCTGCACCCCCAATAATTCCTATGTCTATCATTTGTGTATCTGTTTAACTATTTTACTCTGATTTGCATATATTTTAATGAATCCTTTTGCTTCATCTGCTGTCCAACATTTATTTTCTTCGCCATAAGTTCCAAAATCAGTATCCATCAAATCATTTTTTGAAGCAATACCATCTATAGTGAAATGATATGGTTTTAAGCTAACATAAACATGACCTGAAACCTGTGTCTGACTATTTTCTAAAAAAGATTCTAAATCTCTCATCACTGGATCTAAAAACAATCCTTCATGAAGATGCGTCCCATACCAATTAGATAGGTATTCTTTATGCTGTAATTGCCATTTGGTAAGTGTATGTTTTTCTAGCAAATGATGCGATTTAATTATAATATTAGCTGCTGCTGCTTCAAAACCTACCCTTCCTTTAATTCCTAAAATGGTATCACCTACATGTATATCTCTTCCTATTGCATATTTAGAGGCTAGTTTGTTTAGTTTTTCAATGATGTCTTGTGGCAATCCTTCTTGGTTATCAATTGAAGTCAGTTCTCCTTTAGAAAAAGTTAATAGCACTTGTTGTTCATCTTTTTTCTGTAACTGTGATGGATAAGCTTCTTCAGGTAAAGGAAGATGAGAAGTAAGTGTTTCTTGACCTCCAATACTTGTTCCCCAAAGCCCTTTATTAATTGAATACTTGGCTTTAGACCAAGACAACTCTATTCCATTAGCTATTAAAAATTGAATTTCTTCTTGTCTTGTTAAATGTTGGTCTCTAATAGGAGTAATAATTTTTATTTCAGGAGCTAGTGTTTGAAAAATTAAATCAAACCTAACTTGATCATTACCAGCACCTGTGCTTCCGTGAGCTACATAATCTGCATTTATTTTTTTAGCATATTTAATAATTTCTACTGCTTGAATACTTCTTTCGGCACTTACAGATAATGGATAGGTATTGTTTTTTAAAACGTTCCCAAAAATTAAGAATTTCACTACTTTCTGATAGTACGATTCAACTGCATTGATATTTTGATATGTTTTTACACCCATTGTATAAGCCTTCTCCTCTATGGTTTCAATTTCTGATTCAGTGAAACCTCCGGTGTTTACAGATACAGCATGAACTTCATAATCTAAATATTTAGAAAAATAAACAGCACAATAAGACGTATCTAATCCACCACTATATGCTAATACAAGTTTCTTTTTCATAATTTTTAATTTAATTTTTCTAGTTGATGATTCATTTTATATTTTTTAATTTGGTGAACTTTATAAAAGGCTTTGTTAAAAAGAGTGCTTGCTTTATTTGTTTTAATCTCCTAAAGACTTTTATTGATATTTTTTTCGATGGTTCCTCTACTTTTTGAGGATCATAAAGCATCCCAGTACACAAACACATACTTTGCGATGTTCTCTGTAAAACGTCATAATTTTTACAGGTTTGACATCCATTCCAAAATGATTGATCTTTAGTTAGCTCCGAAAATGTTACTGGCTTATACCCCAGATCACTATTCATTTTCATGACAGGCAATCCAGTGGTTATACTAAATACTTTAGCTTCTGGAAATTTTAATCTAGAGTGAATAAACACCTTCTCTTTTATAAGTTTGGCAATTCCTTTCCCTCTGTAATCTGGGTGCACTATCAATCCTGAATTAGCTACAAACCTGCCATGCCCCCATTTTTCTATATAACAAAAACCTACAAACTTCCCTTCATCAAGTGCTATGACAGCATTTTGATTATTCATTCTTTGAATGATGTAATCTGTAGTTCTTTTTGCTATTCCTGTTCCTCTTACGTTGGCAGAATCAGCAATAGTTTTACAAATAATCTTTGCATAAATAGCATGCGATTTATTAGCAATAATAATTTCCAAAATGATAATTTGAATTGATTGTAAACTTTAATTTGTACTGTTTTGATAGAAAATAGAACCGGACTCACCTGAGTTCAAAAATTTAGCATACACCCTAAGGGCGGCGTGTAAAAAAAGTACGCGGAGAAATCTTGTTATCTTTTACAATAACTGGAGATAAAAAAAATGATATGAAATGGAAAGTGAACAATGTTTAAAAATAAATAGTGAATATAGTTGTGTGCTAATTTTAAGAATTAGCGGCGGCGCAAGCTCTTGGGCATTGCGTTAGAAACTATATATATATTATTTTTTAGACTTAACATCGTTCAAATATGCTAAATGATTTTGGAATAACAATGGTTCCAAAATCATTTTTTTGAAGTTTTATGTATTTCTTAAATAAGGAACTTTTAATTATAATAAATACAAAAATGGCATATTAAAAATAACTATTCTACAATATATAATCTGTACTTATAAAGTTAGATGTCTTCTTTTCTAGTAATTCTTCAAGAATAGAATTATTGTAAGGATTGTCTTTAGAGGCAACAAAAGTACGGATTGAAAAAGAACGTAAAGCATCGTAAACACTTAAAGTACTCACAGCAGAATCTTTTCTCCCTGTAAAAGGATATACATCTGGACCACGCTGGCAAGAACTATTTAAGTTTACTCTACAAACTAGATTCACCAAACTATCTATTAAAGGAGATAACGTGTGAACATCCTTTCCAAATAAACTAACTTGTTGTCCATAATTAGAATCTGCGATATCATTTAATGGTTCTTCAATATTTTTAAAAGAAATTACTGGTACTACCGGACCAAATTGCTCTTCATGAAATACTTCCATTTGCTTATTAACTGGATATAAAACAGCTGGAAATATATAATTATCTGAAGTTTCACCACCTTTAGCATTTAAAATAGTGGCACCGTGTTTCTTAGCATCATCTATCAATCCTTGAATGTATGCAGGTTTATTTGGTTCAGGTAAAGGAGTTAATTTAACTCCAGGCTCCCATGGGTTTCCAAATGACAACTCATCTACTCGTGCAGAAAATCGCTTGTTAAATTTTTCAACAATATCTTCATGAACATACAATACTTTTAAAGCTGTACAACGTTGTCCGTTAAATGATAAAGACCCTGCTATACACTCTTCTATAGCCACATCTAAATCTGCATCTGGTAATATAATTGCGGGGTTTTTTGCTTCAAGACCTAAAACTAAACGCAATCTATTAACTTTTGGGTGTTGAGTTTGTAAAGATTTCGCTGATGAACTATGTCCAATTAAAGCTAAAACATCTATTTTACCTGATTTCATAATAGGAGTAGCCAAGGTTCTACCTCTACCATAAATAATATTTACCACACCTTTTGGAAAACTATTCTGAAATGCTTCCATTAAAGGTGAAATTAATAACACCCCAAATTTGGCAGGCTTAAAAATTGCTGTGTTTCCCATAATTAGTGCAGGAATCAACAAACAAAAAGTTTCATTTAACGGATAGTTATAAGGTCCTAGACACAAAACTACTCCTAAAGGCCCTCTTCTAATGTGAGCATTGACACCGCTATTTTTTTTAAATTTTGCGCTGTCTCTGTCCATTTGTTTATACGCTTCAATAGTATCATAAATGTAATCTATGGTTCTATCGAATTCTTTTTGTGAATCTGGGAGTGTTTTCCCAATTTCCCACATTAATAGGTTTACAATTTCCTCTCGTTTGGTCTTCATTTGAGTCACAAACTTGTCCATACAGGCAATTCTGTCTACAACTTTCATTGTTGGCCAGAGTCCTTTACCTCTATCAAAAGCATGACAAGCAGAATTCAACGCCTCGTTTGCTTGCTCTTCACCTAATTGAGGAATAGACCCCAATAATGTTGGCTTATATGTATCTGTTGAAGAAATAGTGGAATAAACGTCTGCTGTCTCACCATTCCAAGTTTTTAACTCCCCATCAACTAGATAAGTGTTTTGTGAAATTGTTTTATTTATTTTGAATTGATCTGGTATATTCATCATAGTTTAAATATAAAACATTATAAATGATTTAACAATACTAATTTACACATCTCTAAACCAAAAATTGAAATAAATCTGGTTTATCGTTTAAATAATCACCATAAAAGTTATGACGTTTCATTCTAGCAATAAGCGGTTCAAGATCATTAGCTGACTTTAATTCTAACCCAACTACAGCCGCACCTTTAAATCTATTGGTCTTTTTGGTGTATTCGAAATGAGTTATATCATCATCTGGCCCCAAAATATCAGCAACAAATTCTCTTAAGGCTCCTGCTCTTTGCGGAAATTTAATTATAAAATAATGTTTGATATTTTCATAAAGTAAAGCACGTTCTTTGATTTCTGCAGTTCTAGTAATGTCATTATTACTACCACTTACAATACACACTATATTTTTATCTTTTATTTCGTTTTCATAAAGATCTAAAGCTGCAATACTTAAAGCACCTGCAGGTTCTACCACTGTAGCCTCCTTATTGTATAAATCCAAAATAATTTGACATATTTTTCCCTCTGGAATCGTAATCATATCATGTAAATTTTCTTTACACAATGAGAAATTTAAATTTCCAACTCTTTTAACAGCGGCACCATCTACAAAATTATCAATAGATTCTAGTACTATATTTTTGTTTGCATCAATAGACGCAGACATGGAAGGAGCTCCTTCTGGTTCTACACCTATGATTTTTGTATTTGGTGAAACTTGTTTGAAATATGATGACAAGCCTGATGACAAACCACCTCCACCAACTGGCACAAAAACATAATCTATTGGCGCATTAGTTTGTTCTAAAATTTCTAAACCAACAGTAGCCTGCCCCTCAATAATTTTTTCATCGTCAAATGGATGAATAAACGTTTTTTGTAGTCTTTCTGCTTCAAGAGTTGCAGCATATTTTGCATCATCAAATGAATCTCCTATCAAAACAACATCAACGTATTGTTCTCCAAACATTTTTACTTGATTAATTTTCTGCTTGGGTGTTGGAGTAGGCATATAAATTACGCCATGTATTTTCAACAACTTACACGAAAGCGCTACCCCTTGTGCATGATTTCCTGCACTAGCACAGATAACCCCTTTGGTACGTTCGTTTTCAGTTAACGAAGATATTTTGTTGTAAGCACCTCTTATTTTGTAAGACCTTACTTGTTGCAAATCTTCTCTTTTAAACAAAATAGTACTTTGGTATTTTTTAGAATAATAATCATTCTTAACCAAAGGAGTTTTCAAAGCAACTTCTTGCAAGTTAAGAGAAGCTTTCTTTATGGCTTCTATTGTTGGTCTATAAATTACCTTGGTTTTCATAAAAAAGATTAATAAACTACTTCTTATTTAAACAACTGTCTTAATAACTTTCATAGCTGTCATAGAAGCTCTTAACTGCTCTCCAACTATTTCTACTGGATGATTTCTAATAATTTTATTAATTCTAATCAATTCTTGATTATCAACACCATTCTCTGAACTAAAAGATTTACCAATTACGTTTGTAGAAACTGTTTTCATAAAATCAGTTAATAAAGGTTTACAAGCGTGATCAAATAGATAACATCCATATTCTGCTGTATCTGAAATTACACGATTCATTTCAGCCAATTTCATTCTTGCAATTGTGTTTGCAATTAATGGTGTTTCATGTAAAGATTCATAATATGCAGATGCATCTATTATACCAGATTCTGTCATTGCCTCAAAAGCTAATTCTACACCAGCTCTTACAAAAGCAACTAATAAAGTTCCGTGGTCAAAATACTCTTGCTCTGTAATTTCTTGATTAGTACTTACTTGTTTTTCAAAAGCAGTTTCTCCAGTTGCAGCTCTCCAAGTTAATAAGTTAATATCGTCATTTGCCCAGTCTTCCATCATTGTTTTAGAGAAATGACCAGTCATAATATCATCCATATGTTTTTGGAATAATGGACGCATGATGTCTTTTAATTCTTCAGATAAACGAAATGCTTCTACTTTTGCAGGGTTAGATAATCTATCCATCATATTTGTAATACCACCGTGCTTTAAAGCTTCAGTTATAGTTTCCCAACCATACTGAATTAACTTAGCTGCATAACCAGCATCAATTCCTTCTGCTACCATTTTATCAAAAGATAAAATTGCTCCTGTTTGTAACAAACCACATAAAATAGTTTGCTCTCCCATTAAATCAGACTTTACCTCTGCTACAAAAGAAGATTCTAAAACTCCTGCTGTATGACCTCCTGTAGCAACTGCATAAGCTTTTGCCTGTGCCCAACCTTTTCCTTCTGGATCATTTTCTGGATGAACAGCTGTTAATGTTGGCACTCCAAATCCTCTTTTAAATTCTTCACGAACTTCAGATCCAGGAGATTTAGGTGCTACCATAATCACTGTTAAATCTTTACGAATTTGCATTCCTTCTTCTACAATATTAAATCCGTGAGAATAACTTAAAGTAGCTCCTTTTTTCATCAATGGCATCACACCATTTACAACATTTGTGTGTTGTTTATCTGGAGTTAAATTGATAACCAAGTCTGCAGTTGGCAACATTTCTTCGTAAGTACCTACAACAAAATCATTTGAAGTTGCATTAATGTAAGATTGTCTTTTTTGATCAATTGCTGCTTGTCTTAAAGTATAAGAAATATCTAAGCCAGAATCTCTCATATTTAAACCTTGATTTAAACCTTGTGCACCACAGCCCACAATAACAATTTTCTTTCCTTTTAAAGCGTTTACTCCGTCTTCAAATTCTGAAGCATCCATAAAACGACATTGTCCTAATTGCTCTAATTTTTGTCTTAAAGTTAATGTGTTAAAATAATTTGACATTTTAATTTATTTAGTTGTTGTATGATTCTAATAATGATGATATTTTCATTTCTTCTTTGGTAACCGCAATTAACCCAGAACGTGTAAACTGCATAATTCCAAATGGACTTAATTTATTATACAATTCTACTATTTCTTCTTTTTTACCTGATTTTTCAAGTACAAAAAAGTCTTTATTAACTGTTACAATTCTAGCATTACTTTCTTTAATAATGTTTTGTATTTGACGTTCTTCAAATAATAATTCTGACTTTATTTTAAATAAACCAGCTATTTGATAAATAATGTCATCAAGACTATGGTAATATGATTTTATTACTTCTACTTGTTTTTCTATCTGACCTAGAATTTTTTTAATATTTACTTCATTCATATTTACAACAATTGTAAATTTAGAAACGCCTTCAATCTCAGAAGGTGAAGTATTTAAACTTTCTATATTGATATGTCTTCTTTGGAAAATTGCTGAAATTCTATTCAACAATCCAATATTATTTTCAGTATAAATTGATACTGAATAAAGTTGTTTTTCTTCTGTACTCATCTTATTCTAATCTTATATCTGAAACACTTGCTCCAGATGGAATCATTGGAAATACATTATCTTCTTTTTCTACACAAACTTCTAAAAAATAAGCTTCTTTACTTTGCATCATTTCTGCTACAGCTTCTGCTAAATCTTCACGTTTGGTAACTTTTCTAGCTTTGATATAATACCCTTCTGCAATCGCAACAAAATTTGGATTTACCATTTCTGTAGATGCATATCTTTTATCAAAAAATAACTGTTGCCATTGACGTACCATTCCTAAGAAATCGTTATTTAAAACAACCACTTTTACAGCTGCTTTTTGCTGAAAAATTGTACCTAATTCTTGAATGGTCATTTGATAACCTCCATCACCAGAAATAGATACTACTTCACGATCCGGAGCTGCCATTTTTGCACCTATAGCTGCTGGCAAACCAAATCCCATAGTTCCTAATCCACCAGAAGTAATATTACTCTTAGTCACATTAAAATCAGCATATCTACAAGCAACCATTTGATGTTGACCCACATCACTTACAATTGCAGCTTTTCCTTCACTCTGGATATTGATTTCTTTTAAAACCTCAGCCATAGTTAAGCCTTCTTTTGTAGGATATAAATCGTTTTTGATTACTTTTTCGTATTCAATTTCATACAAGTCTTTAAACTTTTGATGCCATTCATTATGAGAATTCTGTTCTAATAATGGTAATAATAAATCTAAACTTACTTTAGAATTACCTAAAACAGCTACATCAGTTTTTACATTTTTATCTATTTCTGCAGGGTCAATTTCAAAATGAATTACTTTGGCTTGTTTTGCATAAGTGTTTAAGCTGCCTGTTACACGATCGTCAAAACGCATTCCAATTGCGATTAACACATCACATTCATTAGTTAAAATATTTGGAGCATAATTTCCATGCATACCAACCATACCTACATTTAATGGATGTGAAGTTGGAATTGCAGAAGCTCCTAAAATTGTCCAAGCAGCTGGAATTCCTGCTTTCTCAACAACAGCCTTTAATTGCTCTTCTGCTTCACCTAAAATAATTCCTTGCCCCCAAACAATTAGAGGTTTTTTAGCAGCATTTATTAATTTTGCAGCTTCCTCAACCTTAGAAACATCTGTTTCTGGAACTGGTTTGTAACTTCTTACATGTGTACATTTTTCATATGAAAAATCAAACTCCTTAAATTGAGCATCCTTTGTAATATCAATCAATACTGGTCCTGGTCTTCCACTTTTGGCAATATAGAATGCTTTTGCCAATACTTCTGGTATATCTTCTGCTCTAGTTACTTGACAATTCCATTTTGTAACTGGTGTAGAAATTCCTACAATATCTGTTTCTTGAAAAGCATCTGATCCCAATAAATGAGATGGTACTTGACCTGTGATACAAACCATTGGTGTAGAATCTATTTGTGCATCTGCAATACCAGTAATTAAATTGGTTGCTCCCGGACCTGAAGTAGCCATAGCTACCCCAACTCTTCCAGAAATTCTTGCATATCCTTGAGCTGAATGTGTTGCACCTTGCTCATGTCTTGTTAATACATGATGAATTTTATCTTGATACTTGTATAACTCATCATAAACTGGCATAATTGCTCCTCCTGGATATCCATAAAGAATATCTACTCCCTCTTCAATTAAACATCTTACAATTGCCTCACTACCAGAAATACGCTCTGTAGTTTTGATAGATTTTTCTTGTGATTTTATGGTTTGTGTGTCCATATATTTTCTTTTTATAAATCAGTAACACATCCTTTAGATGCTGAAGCTACTGTTTTTGCGTATTTGTATAAAATTCCTTTTTTATGCTTTGGTTCTGGAGCAATCCATTTTGCTTTTCTCTCTGCTAATTCTTCATCAGAGATTAATACATTAATTGTATTGTCTTCAGCACTAATTCTGATTTTATCTCCAGTTTCTAGGATTCCTATTGCTCCTCCTGATTGAGCTTCTGGTGTTACATGTCCAACAACAAATCCATGCGTTCCTCCAGAAAAACGACCGTCTGTAATTAAGGCAACAGACTTTCCTAAGCCTGCTCCCATGATTAGCGAAGTTGGTTTTAACATTTCCGGCATACCTGGTCCACCTTTAGGTCCTACATATCGTATTACAACCACATCACCTTTATGAACCTCACCATTTGAAATCCCGGTATTTGCAGCCTGTTCTCCATCATAAACAACAGCCTTCCCTTCAAACAATAATCCTTCTTTACCTGATATTTTAGCAACCGCACCTTCCTCAGCAAGATTTCCGTGAAGTATTTGAATATTTCCAGAGGTCTTTAAAGCTTTGTCTGTTGGATAAATAACATCCTGATCTTCGAACTCCATAGCGACAACATCTTTTAAGTTTTCAGCTAATGTTTTTCCAGTAACCGTCATACAATCTCCGTGCAAATAACCACCATCCAATAAATATTTCATGATTGCCGGTGTACCACCTATACCATGAACATCCTCCATTAAATATTTTCCGGAAGGTTTTAAATCTGCAATTAAAGGTGTTTTATCTGATACTCTTTGAAAGTCTTCCAAAGTAAATTTAATATCAGCAGCATGTGCTATAGCTAAAAAATGCAGTACAGCATTGGTAGAACCTCCAAGGGCATTTACCAAAGCAATGGCATTTTCTATTGATTTTTTTGAAATAATATCTAAAGGCTTTATATCTTTTTCTAATAAATTTTTAATAGCCAAAGCATGTCTTTCAGCTTCTGATAATTTATTTGGGTTTTCTGCAGGAATTGATGAGTTATATGGCAACGCAAAACCCATGCATTCAATAGCAGAAGCCATTGTGTTTGCCGTGTACATACCACCGCATGCACCAGCACCAGGAATCGATCTTTTTATAATTTCTCTGTATTCTTCTTCTTCAATTTCTCCAGCAACTTTTTGACCCAAAGCTTCAAAAGCTGATACAATATTTAACTTTCTTCCTTTGTAATTTCCCGAGGCAATAGTACCTCCATACATCATAATAGAAGGACGATTTAAACGCAACATAGACATGACAGCTCCTGGCATATTTTTATCACAACCTACTATAGCAATTAATGCATCATAACTTTGTGCATTCATAACCGTTTCTATAGAATCTGCAATAATATCTCTTGAAACCAATGAGTAATTCATTCCTGAGGTTCCCATCGAAATTCCATCAGAAACTCCAATGGTATTAAATCCTAAACCTACCATTTCAGCAATTTTACACTCTATTTTTACCTCATCTTTCAATCTATTCAAGTGCATGTTACATGGATTGCCATCATAGCCAGTACTCGCAATACCTACCTGGGCTTTATGCATATCTTCATCTGAAAGACCTACAGCATACAACATGGCCTGTGATGCTGGTTGAGATTCATCTTGTGTTAATCTTCGACTATGTTTATTAATTTCTTTCATTCTGTTTTACAGTAGGTATTCTATTTGTGGTTCTAAATTAGTTTATTGCAATCCTTGTTATTTCATTACAAACTTAAATCAGCTTAAATCCATAGCTTTTGAATATGACTTAATTATTTGATAAACAAACTATTAACTGTTTTTATTTGTGACGTTCAAACTCTGAAATTTATCCATAAAAAAACCCTCCGTTTCAGGAAGGTCTTTGTTTTTTATATTAAAAAATACCATTCCCTTGGTTACGGATTTAAACCAATAATTGAAGAAATAATATGTTGTTGTTTTGTATTCATTACTCATACAAATATGAACTTTTTTTTTAATAGAATAACTAGTTAATGTTATTTTTTCAGATTTTTTTATTTAAAAATTTAGGCGCCAATCAAATCATTGTCATCCTTTAATGGCAAGCGAGAAGCCCCCATTAAATAGGAATCTATATGGTGTGCTGCTTGACGTCCCTCAGATATAGCCCACACAATTAAAGATTGTCCTCTTCTCATATCTCCAGCAGTAAAAATTCCTGAAATATTAGTTTTATAGTCTTTTACAGAAGCCTTGATATTTGTTCTTGTATCTAACTCTAAACCCAATTGTTCAGGTAAAGATTTATCAGGACCAGTAAATCCAAGTGCTAATAATGCTAAATCACAGGGCCATATTTTTTCAGAACCTTCTCTTTCAATGATTTGAGGTCTTTGTCCTGGAATAGTTTTCCATGAAACTTCTACCGTTTTAAGAGCATATAATTCTCCCTTATCATTGGTAAGAAACTCTTTAGTGCTTACCAACCAGTTACGGTCACAACCTTCATCATGAGAAGAGCTTGTTTTTAACTGCATTGGCCAAAATGGCCATGGAGTTTTCACACTTCTATCTGAAGGTGGTTTGGACATTATTTCAAAGTTTGTTACAGATTTAGCACCTTGTCTATTTGAAGTTCCAATACAATCAGAACCAGTATCCCCTCCTCCAATTACTATCACATTTTTTCCTTTAGCATTGATAATGTTTTTTTGTAATTTTTCATCAAACAATGCTTTTGTTTGTCTAGTTAAGAAATCCATAGCCTGAACAACACCTTTAGCTTCATTTCCTTTAATAGGGATACTTCTAGACATTGTTGCTCCTCCAGATAACAATACTGCATCAAAATTTTTAAGAGAAGCTACCGGATAATTAACTCCTACATTTACATTGGTCTTAAACTCTATACCTTCTTCTTTTAAAATATCTACCCGTCTATCAATGATTTCTTTTTCTAATTTAAAATTCGGAATTCCATAACGTAACAAACCGCCTATTTGATCATCTCTTTCAAAAACAACCACTGAATGTCCCACCCTGTTTAATTGTTGTGCTGCGGCCAATCCTGCTGGCCCAGATCCTACAATTGCAATTGTTTTACCTGTTCTTTTCGTTGGTTTTTGAGGCACTATCCATCCTTCTTCAAATCCTTTTTCAACAATAGATTTTTCTATGTTTTCAATAGAGACAGGTTCGTCAATTAACCCCAACACACAAGCTTGCTCACAGGGAGCCGGACATAACCTCCCTGTAAATTCTGGAAAATTATTTGTCGCATGAAGTATTTCTAGCGCTTGTTTCCATTCTCCTTTGTGGATTAAATCATTAAAATCTGGTATTAAATTCCCTAGTGGACAACCACTATGACAAAATGGAATACCACAATCCATACAACGAGAACCTTGTTTTTGCTGTTCTTTAATATGTAATGGTTTTGTAAATTCCTTGTAATGTTTAATCCTTTCTCTAACAGCTACATTCCCTTCCTGTTTTCTTTCGTATTTTTTGAATCCTCCTAATTCTCCCATAACTATGCTGTTAATTTTGTTAATGCCTCTTTTTCTAATCTTTCTAAAGCGATTTTATAATCTGTTGGATACACTTTAATAAAGTCCATTTTATTTACTTCCCAGTCTTGTAAAAGTTTTTCCCCAAGAGAGCTGGCTGTGTAAGAAACATGTTTTTTAACATGATCTTTTAACTCTAACTGATCTTTGGTTTCTAAATGAACTAATTCTACCATTTCTAAATTACATAGCTCGTTTCTAAATGTATGAGATGGGTCATATACATAAGCTATTCCTCCACTCATTCCTGCAGCAAAATTTCTTCCTGTTTCACCTAAAACAATCACTTGACCTCCAGTCATATACTCACAACCGTGATCTCCTATTCCTTCTACTACTGCAACTACTCCAGAATTTCTAACAGCAAAACGCTCGCCAGCTATTCCGTTAATATATGCTTCCCCTTTAATGGCTCCATAAAAACACACATTCCCAACAATAATATTGTCTTCAGCAATAAAATCTGCATCAGCTGGTTTTTTAACAACTATTTTAGCTCCAGATAAGCCTTTACCTAAGTAGTCATTAGCTTCCCCGTCTACTATCATAGTTAATCCTTTGGTAGCAAAAGCTCCAAAACTTTGCCCTGCAGATCCCTTAAAGTTTAGCGTTAAGGTATCTTCTGGTAATCCATCTTCTCCGTGTAATTTTGAAATTTCATTACTAGTGATAGCTCCAACAGATCGGTTTGTGTTTTGTATCGGATAATCAAATTCAGATTTTATTTTATTCTTAATGGCTGCTTTTGCATTATCTATTATTTTTATGTCAAGCACCTTGTCTAAATTGTGATTTTGTTTTTCAGTATTGTATAAAATATGATTCCCCTCAACATCTGGTTGATGTAAAATAGCAGACACATCTATCCCTTTAGCTTTGTAATGATCTATAGATGGGTTGGCATTAATTTTATGAGTTTGCCCAACCATCTCTTTTATAGATCTAAAACCTAACGAAGCCATGATTTGTCTTAATTCTTCAGCAACAAAGTACATGAAGTTAACTACGTGTTCTGGTGTTCCTTTAAAATTCTTACGCAATTCAGGATCTTGTGTTGCTATCCCCACTGGGCAGGTATTTAAATGACATTGACGCATCATGATACAACCAGAAGCTACGAGTGGTGCTGTAGCAAAACCAAATTCTTCAGCACCTAACAGACATGCAATAGCTACATCTCTTCCTGTCTTTAACTGGCCGTCACATTCTAAAACAACCCTATTTCGTAAATTATTCATTACTAAAGTTTGTTGCGCTTCAGCAATCCCTAATTCCCATGGTAAACCAGCGTGTTTTAATGAGGTTAATGGTGAAGCTCCTGTACCACCATCAAAACCAGAAATTAAAATAACGTCTGCTTTAGCTTTTGCTACACCAGCAGCGATGGTACCAACACCTACTTTAGATACTAGTTTTACATTAATCCTAGCTTCTCTGTTCGCATTTTTTAAATCAAAAATAAGTTGAGCTAAATCCTCAATAGAATAAATATCATGATGAGGTGGCGGAGAAATTAGTCCTACATATGGAGTAGAATTTCTAACCTCTGCTATCCACGGTAATACTTTTTTTCCAGGTAATTGACCTCCTTCACCAGGTTTTGCTCCCTGAGCCATTTTAATTTGAATCTCTTTGGCATTGGTAAGGTAATTACTACTTACACCAAATCTTCCAGATGCAACTTGCTTAATAGCACTATTTTTTGAATCTCCGTTGGGTAATTTATTAAAACGAATTTTATTCTCACCTCCTTCACCAGAATTAGATTTTCCTCCAATTCTGTTCATAGCTACAGCTAAATTTTCGTGAGCTTCAGAACTAATTGAACCATAAGACATGGCTCCAGTTTTAAAACGTTTTACAATCTCTGTCCATGGCTCTACCTCTTCTATAGGAATTGGATCAAGATTATTAAATTCAAACAGCCCTCTTAAAGTCATTAATTCTTTAGATTGCTTGTTTATTTTTTCTGAGTATACTTGATAGCTTTCTTTACTTTTAAGCCTAACAGCTTGTTGAAGTTTAGAAACTGTAGTAGGATTAAACATATGCCTTTCTCCTCCTCTTCTCCATCGGTAATCTCCTCCAATATCTAAGTCTAAGACCTTATCTATTTCTAAATCTCTGTAAGCAGACTTACATCTTTTGTAGATATCTTTCTGAAGAACATATAATCCAATTCCTCCAATTCTAGAAGGTGTTCCCGGAAAATATTTTTTTGTAAAAGCTTTTTTTAATCCTAAGATTTCAAAAATTTGAGAAGCTCTGTAAGAATGTAATGTAGAAATTCCAATCTTATTCATAATTTTTAAAATTCCTTTTCCTATGGCTTTATTAAAATTTTTAACAGCTACGTTAGCATTTATTCCTTTTATCTCTCCTGTTTCTACCTGATGTGTAATTATTTCATTCACCATATAAGGGTTAATAGCACTAGCACCATACCCAAATAGTGTAGCAAAATGATGAGGTTCTCTAGGCTCAGCAGTTTCCATTACAATCCCAAATTTAGAACGTTTTTGTTTTCTACTTAAAGAATGATGTAAATAGGAACACGCTAGCAAAGCTGGTATCGGAGCATTTTCTTTAGTAACTCCTCTATCTGACAAAATAATAATATTAGAACCTGCATCTACCGCTTCTACTGCTTTATCTAACATGGTATCTAAAGCTCTCTCTATTCCGTTTACGCCTTCATCTAATGGAAATAAAATTGGAATTGAAGTTGCTTTGAAATCTGAGTGATCAATATTTTTAATCTTATCCAAATCTTCATTAGAGATTACAGGATTTTGAATAAGAAGTTTTTTTGCTTGATCTGGAGACAGATCAAAAATATTTCCGTCTGAACCAATGGCTAAACTAATATCTGTAATAATTTCTTCACGAATACCATCTAACGGAGGGTTTGTTACCTGTGCAAATAACTGTTTAAAGTAATTGTAAAGTAATTGAGGTTTATCAGACAAGACTGCTAAAGGAGTGTCTGTCCCCATAGAACCAATTCCTTCTTTAGAAGAAATTGCCATTGGAGAAATAATGGTAAAAATTTCTTCAGTAGTGTATCCAAAAAGTCTTAGTCTAGTTTTATAATCTGTAGCTTCAGTGGGTATGTTATTATTTGTATAAGGTATGTCTACCAAAGGAAGCACATTCTCATTCACCCATTTCTTATAGGGTTTTTTTGAAATAATTTCTTTTTTTATTTCTTCATCTTCTATAATACGACCAGCATTCATGTCTACTAAAAACATTTTTCCTGGTTCTAGTCTACCGTGTTTAACTACATTTTCCGGTTTAATATTTAAAACACCAATCTCAGAAGACATCACTACATTTCCATTCTTAGTTACTGTGTATCTAGAAGGTCTTAATCCATTTCTATCTAATAAGGCTCCTATAAAATTACCATCTGTAAATGGAACTGATGCTGGACCATCCCAAGGCTCCATAATACACGCATTGTATTGATAAAACGCTTTTTTATCCTCATTCATCAAGGAATCTTTTTCCCAAGCCTCTGGCACCATCATCATCATCACTTCAGGTAAAGATCTCCCGGTCATCAACAATAATTCTACCGCTAAATCCATAGAAGCAGAATCAGATTTACCATCAGTAATAATTGGAAATATTTTTTTTATATCATCACCAAAAAGATCACTTTTCATTAATTCTTGTCTGGCCAACATTCTACTCACATTACCTCTTAAAGTATTTATCTCTCCATTGTGACACATAAATCTGAAAGGCTGAGCTAAATCCCAAGAAGGAAATGTATTGGTAGAAAAACGTTGATGAACCAATGCCAACCTAGTTACTAAATCTGGCTGTCTTAAATCACTGTAAAAACGACCAATATCCTCAGGAATTAAAAGACCTTTATAAATAATAGTAGTGGTAGAAAAGCTAGGTAAATAAAAATATTTAGCCTCTGAAATTTTAGATTTAGACACCGTGTGCTCAGTAATTTTTCTAGCAGCGAAGAGTTTTGCGTTAAACTCCAATTCCGTTAATTCATCAGCACCTTTACCAACAAATAATTGTTTTGTTTTTGGTTGTGTTCTGGCCGCAATAACTCCCAAATTTGAGGTATCTACTGGAACATCTCTCCATCCTAAAATACAGAGACCTTGCTTTTTTAATTCTTTTTCAAAAACATCTTGACAATAACTACTTTGATTAAATTTCTTAGGTAAAAAAACTTGCCCAACAGCATATTCTCCCGGCGTTGGTAATTCAAAATCACATACACGAGAAAAGAACTCATGAGGAATATCTATTAAAATTCCTGCTCCATCTCCAGTTCTTCCGTCAGAACTTACTGCACCTCTATGTTCTAATTTTATTAAAATTTCTAGAGCATCATGTATAATTTGATTGGATTTTTGCCCTTTCAAATTACAAATAAAACCTGCTCCGCAGTTGTCTCTTTCAAACTCACTTAAATACAATCCTTGATCTTTCATCTTTTCTATCCTCTATTTGTTACTACTAATTTTTTGTCAAAATGTAAAACGCATGAAAATGCATTGGTATCAATGCATTTTCACTTCGTTAAAAACTATTTATATTTCTTTTAATCGAAATTTAAATTGTGTTTTAGGGTATTTATTATTCTCCTCGATCTCTTTTTCCCGGATAAGCGATAGTTCCGTGTTCAGCTAAGTCTAGTCCTTTTTCTTCTACCTCTTGGCTTACTCGTAAACCAATGGTTTTCTTTAAAGTAAATAACACAATCCAAGATAAAGCTATGGCCCATACTGCATATGCCAACGAACCAAGTGCTTGAACACCTAGTTGAGATGTTCCACCTCCGTTAAATAATCCTATTCCACCATCTGCATCTATTCCCCAAAGACCAATTACAACAGTTCCCCAAACACCAACTACACCATGAACAGAAACTGCTCCAATAGCATCATCTATTTTTAATTTTTTCTCAATAAACTCTATAGAGAAAACTACTAAAATACCTCCAAGTAATCCAGCCAATACTGCACCTTCACTAGACATGTTTCCACATCCTGCAGTGATGCTTACCAATCCTGCTAAGGCTCCATTTAAAGTTTGTGCTAAATGAGGCTTTCCATACCATATCCATGTAGTAATTAATGCTCCTAAACCACCTGCTGCTGCTGATAAGTTTGTTATTAAAACTACATTAGAAGCACCAATAGCATCTGCACCACCCCATGCTAATTGGGATCCACCATTAAAACCAAACCATCCTAACCATAGGATAAAAACTCCTAAGGTTGCTAACACCTGGTTGTGACCTGGAATAGGCATTACTTTTCCGTCTAAGAATTTTCCAATTCTTGGACCTACAAGAATAGCAGCTACTAACGCTGCCCATCCACCAACAGAGTGTACAATTGAAGATCCTGCAAAATCTATAAAACCTAACTCGGTTAACCAACCAGAACCTTGCCACTGCCATCCTCCAGATATTGGATAAATAATTGCTGTCATTACTATTGAGAAAATCACGTAGGTAGAATATTTTGTTCTACCAGCTATGGCTCCAGAAACTATCGTTGCAGCTGTTGCAGCAAACATCGTTTGGAAAAATAAATCTGCACCTTCTCCTTGAAACAGACCGCTCCAGAAAAACCATCCATTTGAAGTGTCACCGTACATTAATGAATATCCAATAATCCAATAGGTTAAAGACCCTACACAGATATCTAATAGATTTTTCATAGCAATATTTACAGCATTCTTAGATCTAGTCATACCAGATTCTACAAGAGTAAATCCTGCTTGCATAAAGAATACAAGAATTCCTGAGAGAAGCATCCATAGCATTCCCATATCTCCATTGATTGCCTCAGTAGAAGATTTAACAGCAGCATCAACTGCAGCCGTTAACTGTTCTTGAGTTATTCCAGTTACTACAGTTAAGCTATCTACAGCTGTCTCCTGCATTACACTTGGTAATTTTGAAGTTAAAGTTGGTAAAAAGTTAGTCATAATTGTGAGTTTTTAGTTAGTTTATTTTTAGAAAGAGTAGACCGCTGCAATGGTACCACCAGTCATGTTTTTTTCAGCTGGAAAACCAGGAATTAACATATCATCTGATGAATCATATCTTAGTTCTGAAATAACTTTTAAACTGTCTGTAAGAGTAAGGTTACCTGTCAGAGTAAAAGCAGATACAGAAGCATCACCTGATCCTGATGTAGTTGTGTAAAATTCAGGTCTTAAACCCAAAGAGAACGTGTCTGAAAATTTATTCTGCAAGTACAATGCTACTCCTTGATAACCTGCATCTGCATCGCTGGAGTTAGAATATGCTGCATTGATTCCTAAAAAGAAAGATTCTGATAAATCTAAACCACCTGTGTAATCTAAATATAAAACATCTGTAAAACCAAAACCGTCTGCTCCATAAGCTAGATTAAAAAACTGATCTTTATAGCCTGTTTGGAAACCATATTGATAATCATTGCTTGGGTTAGCTCCAGAGGTTATCCCATGTGGGTTGGTTAATGCAAACATAAAAGATAGGTCATCTGAGGCAGCGTAATCTAATTTAAAACCTGTATGAGAAAATGGCCCAGCATTAAAGAGATAAGATACTGAGTAATTAAAATTCCCTGAAGGTGATATAACCTCATATCCATAAAAGGTATTAAATTGTCCTAAAGTTAAAGTTACTTTATCTGAAGCTTTATAAAAAGCGTATAATTGATTAATTGCTCCTTCATAAGCATTTGCTGCATTAGCTCTAGGTCCGTAGGCTAAATCTGCTACAACTCCAGATTTACCACTCTCGTATGAAAAAACAGTGTTTACCATTCCTAATCCGAAACCATTTGCTGCTGCACTTCCAGCGTACAAAATACCGATAGATCCGGGTGAGCCACTTTTAAAGTTACTTGTATGATATACATCTACACTTCCTGTAACTGTAAATCCTTTTTCTTCTTTCTTCTCTTGAGAGTTCATGTTAAAACTTGAAAATAAGACCAAGGTTAACATTGTTAATTTAAATTTTGTCATTGTCTTTTTTTTATATGTTAAGATGGTGCGAATTTTAGATAAAAAACTCGCAATACCAAATAGACAAAGGGATTGAGGCTTACGAAAATGTTTTCGTAAGGAAGTCGGTTGTTAAAAAAAAGGGGGTAAAAATCAGAAAAATGTAATTTATATAATTACGAAAGAAGTGAAAATATGAATATCACTTTTTTAGAAAGCAATATTATCATATTCATAAAAATAAAGTTTTTTTAAAAAAATATTAACATCAAATTGTTAAAAACGTTGAAAATATCTCATTATTATCCATAAAATCAATGAAATAATTAAATATAATATATTTTCAACAAATAAAATGAAGATAAAAACACTTCTAATCACTAATAAGAAGGTGTGTTCATTTTAAAATACTAAAAAAGTAATATGTAGTTTTCTATAAAATCATTGAATACAAAAAAGGGATAAAGTATCATTTAAATTTATTCAACTTTTCTTTTGTGAAACTAGACAACACCAATCTTCCACTAATTGTAGCTTGTTCTTGTAGTAATGTATCCCAATGGTCTGTACCTCTCCAAAATAATTTTTTTATTTCATTCATAGCTTCTTGGTTGTAGCTACACAGCTCTTCTGCAAAGGTTTGAACTGCTAAATCTAATTCTGAAATGTTTTCAAATACTTCAGCATATAATCCATTGTTTTTTGCCCATGAAGAAGTAAAAAATTTAGTAGGATTTAAAGAGATTTGCGATAGAGAACTTAATCCAATTTTGCGCTCAATTACTGGACCTATAACAAAAGGACCTATACCAATATTAAGCTCACTTAATTTAATTTCTGCATATTTTGTTGCTAAACTATAATCGCATGCAGCTATAATACCTACACCACCCCCTACTGTTTTGCCTTGAATTCTTCCTATTATTAACTTTGGACAAATTCGCATTGCATTGATCACATTTGCAAATCCTGAGAAAAATGTTTTCCCAGAGTCTTCATCAGAAATATTTACTAATTCTTTAAAACTAGCACCTGCGCAAAAGGTTCTATCTCCTCCACTTTGTAATACAATTACTTTAATATCTTTATTATCTCCAGCATTCTTTATGAGATTTACTAGTTTTTGCAAGATATCTCCAGGTAACGAATTATGCGATGGATGATAAAATTCAATAAATGAAATATTGTTTTTTATGGTTTGTTTTACGTAAGGCTTAGACATAAAATGATTTAATTCTACGGTAAAAATACCATAAAAAATCTAAAAAGATCTTACGGCTCTAATTTCAAAAGTTGAACCATACTTACTACTATAATATTGAGTATTAGTAGAAATTGCATGACACCAAGCCTTTAAATAATTAAATTCAAACGAACTCCAATAGGTGGTATTTAATAGACTTATTGGATTACTGTTCAAATAAACTAGGTAAATAAGGTTTAATTCTCTTTTAGAGGGTAAACGCCAATCTCTAAATTTTGCTCCATCTGAGTCATGGTTAGCAGGGTCATTAATTTTATTAGAGGAATCGTACCAATTACCAAAACCTTGATCTTGCATAGCAACCACTACTCCATGAGTACCATCAGAGTTGATGTCGATAACATACCCCCCTAGTTCTGAATAAAAAGTATTAATTTGATAGGTTGTTTCTCCTACCCACACATATTCTCCACTAACAATTTTTAAAACATCACCCTCATTTCCTCCTGAGGGAAGGCTAATTTTTGAAGTATTGGCAACTATTGCATCGGATTGATCAGATGTAATGCCGGTCTTTGCGGTATTGGCAACTATTGCATCGGATTGA
>ERZ1046367.408-NODE-408-length-30447-cov-7.682219_pt1 | contig 30447 bp, 36 predicted proteins | sample MGYA00383091_ERZ1046367 | MGnify/ENA primary metagenome ERZ1046367 (study PRJEB29581, sample SAMEA5548361) | metagenome | biome: marine; feature: coastal; material: water | depth 50 m | study: Short-term variability in the microbial, nano- and picoplankton... | reverse complement strand
GCATACATTCTCACCGAAACATTAGTCTCATTGGCTGTAGCAGTAGTTTCATTTGCGAAATCGTAGATTACAACACCAGGCAGAGAAGAATTACCTTTCGCTTCAAATGTTCCCTCGACACCAAGATTTGCTACACCCTTTAAGTCTAATCTTCCCTTCGATCCATCAAATCTAAGTTGATGTTCGTCGTCACCTATAATGAAATCATAACTTCCACCAGAACTTCCGGTGTATGGTGAATCAAATGGTGAATCATCAGGCCCGATATAAAAACCACTAGTAACACTTTTTCCAGAGGCGGATCCTCCGGTTTCTGAAAACGGTAGAGGACTATCATCAGAGGGAGAAGCGTAAGCTATGTAATCTCTTGGGCCGACCTTTCCACCCCTTAGTGCGCCTCGAGCTTTTATATTATTGAACTCGGCGTCGCCGGTGTCTCTTTGGATTCTCCAACCTCTTTGTAAAGCCTCACTATAGTTATCAGATTGAATAGTAGAACCAAAGTTAATACTTCCGGTAGGAGTAGCGAAACTTGGTGTACCAGTTCCTCCACCTGCCGTGGTTTCTGTTACATCATAACGACTACTCCAATATTTTGTTGTTGTGTCTGAAATTATAACTTCAACTGGAGTTGTTTGCCAATTCGATGTTAAACCAGTGAACGCTCGCGAACTAAAAGTATAATTAGTAGCACTTGGAGCGCCTGGATTCGATGATGAAGCTACAGTATAATAAAGTAATCCACTGGCCGTTTTCAAACCGTCATCGCCGTCATCGCCGTCACCACCTTCAATTGACTTGGATATTGAATAATCGGCTGTAAGAGTTGCACCCGATGATCCTCCGGTTCCGGCGGGTATAATCGCCTGAAATGTTGCAGTACCTTGATTAGCACTCATTGATGCAACCGAGTATACTCCAGAGGAGTTAATCTCGTTGATATCAACTCCAGTTTCAGAACTTACCGAGAAAGTACAACTAGTCGTAACCTCGGTACTACCAACAAATACTTTATATGTTCCACCAGCACCACTAAACGAAGATACTGTTCCAGAACTATTCGCAACTACAACGTGAGCAGTATTTGTCAAAAATCCAGTAACTGCGTCAGATCCACTTTGAAGTCCATAGATTGATACAGCATCAATTGCGACTGGATCCTCTACACCGGGCGAATCACCTTCATATACCTTTACCTTTACAGTAACCGATTTATTTACAGCAGGTTCGTCAGCATCTGCCAGCGTAAAGGTTGATGTTGTAAGTGAGTCTCGTTTTTTAACATTATCTACATAGAATTCGTAGTATGGATTTGTAATACTTTGAATCTCGGTAGTAAATGCAATTGCAGTTTCGGGTGATTCGTCACCTTTCGTCGCAAAAGGAATAACGTATGAGTCTGCAATTAATTTGACCGCAGCTGCATCAGTACCATCTGCCCCGGCCGCACCCGCCGTTGACTTAGAGAATGTCTGATTCTTTGTAATAGAGAACGCTTCTCCGTTACCTCTTTTTCCAGAGATTGTATATACAATTATACTAGTATTGATTCCGGTGGCAACTCCAGCAGATGCATCTGCGACTACGGCGACATTACCACTTTCAGTAATACCGCCAGGTGTTATGTTTGTTCCACCATCCGTTGTTACCGTAAAGTGTCCAGCAGTAGTACCCGAAGCATCATAATCAAGTTGAGTTGCACCTTCATAAGCTTCTATGTTTGTTCCACTTCCTGCGAAGTCCGTTACCGCCCCACTAGAGTTTGCTGGAAAAACGTGAGAATCATTAGTAAGAAATGCCATAACATTTCCCGATCCTTCTTTAACCGCCGCGATTGTTATGGAGTCAAATGCAATTTCTGTTGTCGCTGCGGATGCTTCTGCAACTCCTACTCGAAGTGTTTTAGGAGTAGATGAATAAGTTGATGGAACGGAAAAACTAAAAGTATCAGCATCAGTACCGGAAGTTCCGTTCGTATAAGAGGTTTCATCCGTGATTCCATCACCCGTAAATTTGAAATATGGATCAACAAAACCTTGAGCAGTTCCGGTGAGAGCAATTGTTGATGAAGGATCCGGAGTTAGTCCATCTTGATCATACTCAATCACATAGTCAGCAGCTGTTAATCTAACAGTTTTTGCAGGTTCGCCCGAAATAGATTTTGAAAGAGTTTGTGTTCGTGTAAAGTCCGAAGTCGTTCCGTCTGCTCTTTTTACTGTGACCGTAAAAGTAATTAATGCATCATTTGCAGTCATGCTACTATGAGCAGCAAACACTCTCGTATTTCCACCAGTAGTAGAGGCGGAACCAACTGTGATATTACTGGGGGAAGTAGTTATCTTATATGTTGATACTGCGGGTGAACCACTTTCATCGTAACCCAACTGATTGTTACCTTCAAATACTCTAAAGTTTGTACCAGAGTTGGGATAATCTACTGATGGAGAATCTCCAAGAGGGCCAGTTTTTATTGTGTGAGCCTCATTGCTCATTGCGATAGTGATCGCACTTGAACCCGGCTGTAATCCAAAGGTAGTAAATTGATCTCTTGCAACTATAGTTCCACTAGCACTTCCTTCTCGAATCTCACATTCGATTTTCTCGGGCATGTTTGCGATATCCGCCTGAGGAGTGTAAGTAATCTGTCCCGCAAATGGAGAATCATTTCCAGCTGCGAAGGGTGTACCGGAGGTCGTTGATACATCATTAACAAAGAATTCGAAGAAAACCGTTCCGGTAGTATTACGAGCTTCAGCGCTGATAGTGGCCGATGAAGGAGTAGGATTTGCACCATTTGTATCGTAGTCAAACAGTTGTTTATCCGAAGTTAAAGTTACAGTTCTACCATCCGAACCTGCCGATCCTTCTGCACCCTGAATCGACTTTGCGAGAGACTGTTTCTTTATGAAAGTTCTTTCTACTCCCTCATCGCTCTTGACAATGATACTAAACTCAACCGAAGCAGTATCGGCAACCATTGCGGTATGATCAGGAAACCTTCTTAAGTTACCAACTGTGGTTGCTGTTCCTAGAGTGACACTTGTTGGAGTTGGAGTAACTCGAAAAGATGAGTTATCGAACGGAGCACTATCGTCATAACTTAATTGAGTTGTTCCCTCATAGACTTCAATATCAGTTCCTGATCCGGTGAAAGTAATTGATCCGGCGTTTGTGGTAGGAAGAGTATGAGCCTCATTGCTGAGAATGATTGTGATACCATCAGATCCTTGCTTCAAAGGAAAGATAACAATCTGATCACGAGCAAGGATTGGATTTGAATCACTACCTTCTCTTATCTGACATTCAATCTTCTTTGGAGATCCAATAGTCGAAGCAGAAGTAAGAGTAATCTGTGCCGCAAAGGGTGAATCATCACCTGCGGCTGCCGGAGCTCCCTTCGATACATCATCCTCAAAGAACTCGAAATAAACATCCTGAGATTGCGATGCATTTACGGCTTCTGCAAAAACTGTTACGGTTGCGGGATCTGGTGTAGTTCCATCCTTGTTATATTCAATGGACTGATCAGATGCAGTTAGTATAACACCTCTTGCCGCTGTTCCGGCAGCACCATCTGAACCTGCCGCACCTTCTTGTATCAACAACCAGTCAACACGAAAAGAAAAGGTATGTTCAGTTCCAACAGCATCAGTGTATATGAAATTTCCGGTTACATTTGGATTGGTGTTTCCGGTAGTGTGTGCCGAAAAACCTAAAGCCGGTCTTGATACTCCGCTGTCTTCAGTACCACCAGTGAAAGTAAGACCAGTGGTTTCGTCGTATCTCCAAGTATTATTAGTCTTGACTGCATTGTAGGAAATCAAACTCAAATTGAAAATGACTTCGGGTGTTATTGTTTTACCCGATGGACTCCAATTGCTCGCAGCTGCGTTTACATCATCGTAGTATGGAAGAGCCCTAAACTCAATAGAACCCAAAGTACCAACCGAACCAGTGTTCTGAAAGTTACAATCACCATTGGCGTCAATTGTCATTACTTGACCACTTGTACCTGCAACTCTTGGTAGAGTGTATGCCGGAGTATTCGGTGAGTTTAACTCATCAAAAAAACCAACTCTTTGTGGCGAATCATCTGTTACTTTTAAATCGGGCATAACTTATTAATTTATTGGGGAGGTGTAGTTTTACCAGCCTTGACACCAGCAGAATCGAGGTGAATGTGTTTGGTAAGTTCAATTGACTTTGACCCTGCAACTACTTCGACATCTGCGGTAAGTGTTCCGGTGCCAGTTACATCAACGTTATTATCAATAATTGTTTTTGCAGCTTTAATGTTTTGTTCTCCACCAACGGTGACTTTCATTTCTTCTTCTACTTCTAAAGTGTAATTTTTCGCTTTTGTGTTCATATTACCGTCAACATTTAAGTTTAAGTCTCCTGTAATATATATATTCTTATTCTTAATGACTACTTCATAAGAATCTCCTACTATCACAACAGATCGATCACCACCCTCATAGACTTCATCATACGATCCAGACTTGTGAAAGATCGAGATTCTTTCCTTTCCGCTCGTATCATCAAACTCTAAGACATGACCAGACTCGCTCTGATAGACATGATTGTTTGGATAGATTGGAACAACGTTGTCTGTCAAAGAAGGAAGCGACCAAGATGTTCCTTCACCTGTCGGAGTTACCGAAATACTAGATCGAGAATCTTTACTCTTATAAACTGCGGAATCTGTATAATCCTTTCGAGCAGGTTGAGGAGTATCTGGTTTACTAAGAGTATCCTCTAGCGGATAAACCTGATCCGGATCACTGAATCCTTCAGAGTATTCTGGCCGTGCTTCGAACATCGATGGAATAGATCCCATGATAACAGGATCCTGTACGTTCGAACCATCGCGAAAGAAACCAATGATCCAAGAACCTTGAAGGAGACCAGTTGCGGAATGACCAATACCAGAAGTAGAAGCCGATGTAACAGGCATCATCACGTTCGCCCAAGGAAGATCTTCGGTAGGAATGTCTCCCTTATTGTCAGTGTGATAACCAAAACAACGAACACGATAACGACCCATTTCTTCGGGATCGTTTACATCTTCTACTACTCCGGTGAACCAAAGAAAATTGCCACCAACAAAACTGTCTCCGTATTCATTCATTACAGATCAACCGAAAAAGAATCTCTCTTGACTCGAAGATTCACATAATATTCATCATCTGAAAATTCGTGAATAGCTGAGGTGATCAGATACTTACCTGAAAGAAACTCATTCCGGTGGTGAGATTTTGGATTTTTAGAAAGATCTCGGTATGCAACAGGATCAATTGCTTTTGGAAATTCTAGTTGTATTTTTCTTCCGGCGTTGAGTTTAAAGTTTCCGTTTAATCGTATATCGTGTGTAAATGTATTGAAAAGAGCATTGTATGCGTTAATAAAGTGACGAGATACTTTGCTCATATTATTGTAGTTATTATTATCCTCAAACGATTTTGAGTTTACTGAAATGTATTCGCAGTGAGCTCGAGTGAAGTCCGTCAATTTGTCATCGCCAATCAGAAATTTATTTGATATGACTTTCTTTCCTTCCAAAGAAGGTTTGTCTGAAAAATCAGTTGAGTAATCGTACTCATACTTAGTATAAGTTTTGTTTGAATAATCAAGGTAATTGTTCTGTGATGCAAATGCACCTCTCCTTGATTGAATGCTTTTATTCAGTTTCAGATCAGAAGAAACTTTTAAAATTCTTTGTTCTCTTTGTCGAAAGTCTTCGTCCGAGTTTGGATCAGTATTAAAGTCTCTTGAATCAAAATACTTATCAAAGACCTTGTTGTCTTCACTTATCAAAGAAGATAGAGAGAAGAGCCTATACTTGCCATTGAGTGTCTGAAAAAAGAAGAAAGGTGAGAAGCTGTCTTCTGCATAAGACTGTCTTCGAAACCACTCGATCACATCCATCGGTCTCTGGTTCGAGATTATGCCCTTCGAAGAACTAATCGAATCACCGGAATGTTTAAACTTTCTTTTTGGTAGATTTAAATCCTCGGTTAATATCTTTTCTATCACGTTGGCGCTATTGTCCACATAAGATCGTGAAATCTTCTTTTGATTTGAGATGTAAGACTGCTCAGATATACCAACTAAAGTGATAACTTGAACGAAAACCTGTTTATCACTTGTTCCATAGGTCGGATATTCAGTAATAAAAAATTTCAATTTGAGATTCTTTGGATCTCCATTTCTTTTCTTATAATTCAGAATGACTTCAATCTTTTCTTGGCCAATTATCGGAAACTCTTCGATAAAATTTGTACTATCTTTCAGTGTGAGTTTTAATGTCAAAGATTGAGAATAAAGACTCTCACTTATCTCCATCTTTACGGCAAGGAATTTTATATCCTGTCTCTCACCTTTATAATTTGTGATGAAGATATGGTCTAACTTATAGGCGGATGGAATACTCGCCTTATTTGAACCAATTTCAAGATTCTTTCCTATAATTGCCATTATGAATTAATTAAATTCTGATATGTTTCAACAAACTCTTCAATGAATGCAGGTAAAACATATCTTATCTTTTTTCTCGACTCATTTTTATCGTACTCATACTCGAACCAAGTCTGGATGTTGGTGATACTTCCAAGAGCTCGATTTGGATGAATCGCATCGTAAGCACCAATGTCCACAATTGGAGAATCGGCTGAGAGGAATCTATAAGGAGCATTGATCAACTCATCATAGGCTCGATGTGGTCGATAGGTGTAAGTAGATAGATCACTTTCCACTAGAGTATCAACATCGGCAGATATTGCATTGATCGATTTCAGATAACTTGTGTATATGTCTAACCAAGCATCCTTCTGCGTTTGCGTTGCGGTAGATGAAAATGCAAATCGATATATCCCATTTGTGTCATAGAAATCTGTTGCGGTTGCATCGTGAGTTATGAGTTGCAACATAAAATTGTCAAAACGCTCAATCTTTGCAGTTGGTTCTGCCGCATCATCAACTCGAAGAAACCGGAGATAATCATAATCTAAATCTAGTCCGCTCATCATATCTCTTGTGTAATCATTCTCGGGACTGTTGAGAGGACTATCGCCGCCGGCAGATGCTATGCCTGTTGCGGAAGTGGGTAAATTGGGCAAGAAGATGAAAGCACCATGATCTCCATACTCCTGTTCTAAACCACGATGAAAGTCTATATATGACTTATACCACTGGTTGAATCCATCCTGAAGAAAATCATTGATGATAAAGAATGTCCAATAGTAATCGGGTGTTTTATATAACTTCTGTGAAACGATGTCGGGTCTTTCTCCATCCTGTATCTCATAAAAAATATAGGTGGAGAAATCATCTGACCTTAAGGTGTCAACATCTACATGACGGAAGATATCAACTCTATCAGTAAAGTCCTTTGTTTCTTGAAGATCGTATTGTATTTTTGGAAATTGTTGAAAGAAAGCCATTATGATCCATCCTTATCTATAGTTGATTCTACACTTTTTTCAGTAGGTAATACGATATCCTTCTGACCCACAGCCGCTGTCGGAACACCAGTTTCTTGATTGATACCTCTGTTCTCCCCCAAACTACCCGCTTCAAGAGCATCAATATCTTTTCTTGTAAGTGTTCGTGTTTCTTGATAAGACACACTTATATCTACTTCAAGTGGAGCTCCATCACTGTGAAACATATTTGTTGTCGAGTTAAAACTTGATTCAATTGATACCAAATAACAAGAGAAAATTTTAGGAAGATATTTAATTTCGTTTCCCTTTGCGTCAAGGAATCTAATAGTCCATGTCGGAGGAAATGCCAGAATCAAATTCTGTGAATCGCTTCGAGAATTTGCATATGTAAATGTCCTAAATTTCGAATGAATTTTTCGAACCACTTCTGCTTCCTCCGATGAACTTGCAATCATCTTAAATCCAAAAGTAAAAGATCGTATTGCATTTCCGGTAAATGTAGTATTGGTGTTTGGATTTAAGAGAGTTCTACTTTGAAGATTCATACTAGCCTTCAAATTATCTGGAAGAAGTGATTTTTGGAGAGCTGCGTTAGCGATTTCTCCTGTTTTAAAATCGTCGGTTGCTGCACCCATCTGACCTTTAAGACTTCCAACTATACCACCCAAAGATCCATCACTATTCCCTAAAGCACTACTGACAGCTCCACCTAATGTTCCGAGATCAACTGTATTGTATGTTGCGGAATCATTGATTGATATGTTTGCGGGACAGGGAAAAAAGATATGGTGTTGTTTTACACCAAATGTATCTTTTTCGTGAGCAGTAAATTCAATACAATGAACGTTTGGTTGACCTCTAAGAGACATGGGATAAACCAACGCAGTTGTTTCTTCGGAAGAAATATGCGACGGTAGATTAGTATTACTTGCCGGCAAGTTTTTATCGAGACCACCAATGCTTGAAGCTTGTTGAGATCGAGAGTTTCTTACCGTCGCATTTGCTTGTTTTCCAAGACCTGAGAAATTTATTGGTTGTGGCATAAATAAATAGATTCTGTTCTTATTTATAAGAAAAAATGGCGTATAGTGGGAGATATAAAGTAAAGAATCTAGACAAGTATAAGGGTAATCCGACTCAGGTTATCTTTAGATCCTTGTGGGAGAGGCAGGTTTTTCGTTGGTGTGACGAAAATCCAAGTGTTCTTCGGTGGTCGAGCGAAGAGATTATCATTCCATATCGATGTAATACGGATAGAAAACGTCATAGATACTTTCCGGATGTTTACATCAAGACAAAGGATAAGGAGTATTTGATCGAAATCAAACCAAAGAAGGAAACAAAACCACCGAAATCCCGTAAAAAAACAAAACGTTACCTCAACGAAGTGATGACCTACATTAAGAACACCTCGAAATGGGAGGCTGCCGAAGAATACTGTGCAGATCGAGGTCTCATCTTTCAGATATGGACAGAAGAAACTTTGAAGGGAATGGGTATAAAATTGTTGACCTAATCATATAAATAGATGCATGGCCAAATCTCATTTTGACAAACTTCAAGCAGATGCTTTTCGTTCAGGTGTTACACCTCGTACCGAAGAGTCGTTGAAGTGGTTTAAAAAACGTCTTAGTAGTATCACATCAATCAATCGAAATAAGATACTGAAAGACGAGAATTTGATCAGGGTGAACAAACCTCTCACTGGTCGTATGTTTATGTACTTCTACGATCCAAAGACCAAAGAAACTCTTCCATACTACGATAAGTTTCCACTCATCCTTATGGTCGATAGAGCGCCAAAGGGTTTCTATGGATTAAATCTTCACTATCTTGATCCAAGGAGAAGGGCGATCTTTTTTGACAAGTTGAGAGATTACATGACTAACAAGAAATACAATCGAAGTACAAAATTTAAACTATCCTATGGTCTTTTGTCCGGAGCTGGTAAACTAAAAGAGTTTGAACCGTGTTTCAAAAGATATCTTACATCACACATCAAATCAAGAGTATCAGAAGTTCCGGCAACCGAATGGGAAGCCGCACTCTTCATGCCGACCGATCAGTTTGTGAAGAATAAGAGACAAACTGTCTGGAATAAATCACGTAAACTCATAGCATAATGTCTTTAGCCAACAAAATTCAAGGTACGATAAGTTCAACCACAATCGACGACTTCAAGTCAGTCATCAGTCGAAGAAGCGGATTGGCTCCGGCAAATCGATTTGTGATATTCATGAATCCACCTTCTCAGACTACTCAGAATTTGGATTTGCAACCGGCATCATCTAGCCTTTTGAGTGGTAACTTTGGGCCAGGAAAATTTTCGAGTGATCCAAGAGACGTTGCACTTCTTTGTGAGAGTTGTTCTTTGCCCGGTCGCCAGATACAAACTCTGGATAAACAACACATGAACTATCGTCAAAGCGTAAAGGTTCCTCAAGGATACTTTAATGAAGATGTAAACTTTATATTTCACCTGACTAACGATTATCATATGAAGAAACTTTTTGATCGTTGGCTTGACTTGGTAGTCAATCCTGAAACATATCAAGTCGGTTACACAAAAGAATACGTTAGTGACGTAACAATACAACAATTAAATCAACAGAACATTCCGGTGTACGGTGTTAAGTTGAGAAACGCTTTTCCGGTAACAGTTAGTACAATTGAACTAAATAACTCCTCTACCGAAACACAAAAATTAAATGTCACATTGACATATGAAGATTATGAAACCGAGGGATCTATCGCCTCCTCCATCGGTCGTAATAATAAAAATGTAATTGGAGGCGAGACACCACACGAGAAGAACATGAAAAAAATTGCATCTCTTCAAGCAAATAATAGATTGATATAAATTATGCCATTACCAGTATTAGAAACGACGACGTACAATTTACTTGTACCATCGACAAAAAAGAAACTTAAGTATCGCCCTTTTCTTGTAAAAGAAGAGAAGATACTCCTCATTGCTCAGGAGTCTGAAAGTGAAAATCAGATACTTCAAGCAGTAAAGGATATTATTGAATCTTGCACATTTTCAAAAATTGATGCTAATAAGATTCCGATGTATGATCTTGAATACATCTTTCTTAAGATCAGGGCAAAGAGTGTGGGAGAAGTTATATCCTTTCAACTCAAATGTGAAGAGTGTGGAGAGTACAATAAAGTAGAAGTAAACATTGAGGATGTTGAAGTTCAGTTTCCTGCCGAGCAGATCGATCCTAACATCAAATTAACCGATTCGGTGGGGATTACATTGAAACCTATCAACCTATCAGATGTTGCAAAGTCAAAGGGGAAAGATGCTATTTCTGAAGCCTTGACCGCATCAATTGATTCTATATATGACTCTGATAATGTCTACAGCGCCTCTACCTGTTCAAAGAAAGAACTGGACACTTTTGTAGATTCACTTACGCATCAACATTTAGAAAAAATACAAGAATTCATTTTAAACCAACCAACCCTCAAACACACTATTGAATATACCTGTGAAAAATGTGGACATAAAAATTCTTACGAATTGAATGGTCTCCAATCTTTTTTTACCTAAGCCTTTCTCACGACTCCTTAGCGAACCACTATCAAACTAACTTCTCGATGATGCAACATCACAAGTATAGTTTGACTGAACTCGACAATATGCTTCCTTGGGAAAGGCAAATATATGTTTCAATGTTGTTAGATTACATTCGAGAAGAAAACGAAAGAATAAAGAAAAATGGCTGAAGAAGATAAAAGTCTTAGTGATATTATTAAAAAGGTACAAAAGAACACCATTGATTCAATTGAAAAGGCCACATCGGGTGGTACATTAAAAGTCGATCTCGATAAGACTATATCTCTATCGGATTTGATGGGAGATGTCTCTGGTGACAATGATGATTTCAGTGATCGGTTTGATGCTATAAAAAAGAACATCTTGATTTCAATTAGAAAGGCTACATCCGGTGGTAAATTGAAAGTCAAACTTGAAAAGACTATTGGGTTATCAGATTTGTTGGGAGATACTGCGGGTGACAATGATGATTTCAGTGGTCGGTTTGATGCTATAAAAGTCTCTATTCTTAATTCAATTACAAAGGCTACATCAGGTGGTAATTTAGAGGTTGAGATTGACAAGAAAATGTCTCTATCCGATTTGATGGGAGATACAAAAAAATTGGATAGTCTCAATCTTGTTTTAGCTTATCAATTCTTGAAAGTTAAGAAAAATATACTTAATTCAATAGAGGCCGGGACAAAAAGTATTGGTAAAGTTAAATTTGAATCTTTATCTTTATCTTCTATTCTTGGTGAATCTCCTAATTTAAATTTAATCCATGCTCTTAGGTGGTTGAGAATAAAGAAAAATATTCTCAAAAAAATTGAAGGGGAACTTGAAAATGTCGAAGTAAAAATTGATAACAAGATGTCTCTTAGTAGTGTTCTTGGATCAACACCAAACCAAGATATTATCACAAGGACTAGATTCTTCTTAATTCGTCAGGGTCTATTAAGTAAAATCTCCCGTGCAGCAGAGGATTTTGATCCGCAACAGTCTATAGATTCAATGACTGGTACTTTGGGTGGTGCTGGTGGTGCTTCAGGTGGTGCTGGTGGTGCTTCAGGTGGTGCTGGTGGTGCTGGTGGTGCTTCAGGTGGTGCTGGTGGTAATGTTTCGAATGGAGAAATCCCAACTCTTTTAGAGTCTATATCTGCAAACATCGTTGAATTGTGGAGTGATATATCTGAACCCATTATAAGTTCAAGCGAATTTCTAAGAACATTAGTAGAAAATTCTTCTGGTAGTACCTCTCAAGAAACAGAGAGACGTAAAGAAGACATTGTTAGAGAAGAACGTAAAATTCAGGCTTTGAATTCTATATCTGATAACTCAACAAGCAATGTCGAAAGTAGTAAATCTTCCGGTGGAGGAATTGGTGGAGGAATCGCTGGAATTGGAAAGGGCGCCGGAAAGGGAATTTCAGGATTCTTGACTGGTCTTGGTCGAGGACTTAAATCAATATCAAATCCCAAATTTTTAATAGGTGCAGGAGTTCTTGTCGCTTTGGGTGGTGCATTGTTCGTTACAGGAAAAGCACTGAGACAATTTACGGGTATAGACTTTAAACAAGTAGCGTTAGGTGTGACAACTTTAGGTGTACTCGGAGCCGGAGCGGCGCTACTAGGAAAACTCGGCCCCAAGATTTTGATAGGATCTCTTGCGATTGGTGCATTGGGAGCATCTCTAATCCCAGCCGCCTTTGCGTTTAGTATGTTTTCTGATGTTAATTGGAAGAATGTTGCGATTGGAATTGGAACATTGACAGCATTAGGGGCTGCCGCTTTTGGATTATCATTTATATCACCAGCAATCTTTATAGGTGCCGCGGCGATTGGTGCATTAGGCGCTGCCATGATTCCGGCCGCATTCGCCTTCAGTCTCTTCGGTAAGGCATTATCAACATTGACACCATTCATTGAAGGATTTGGTAATGCAATAAGCACTGTAATTGGATCGGTGGGTAGTTTCTTGACTGGATTTATCGATTCACTTATACAACTGTCAGGTTCTGGTCTAGGTCTTATTACTGCGGGTACTGGAATAGCAGCTGTATCTGCCGCTCTTATTGCATTCGGATCTAGTTCTGCTATTGGTGGATTGTTAAGTTTCTTTGGTGGTGATCCAATTGAAAAATTCTTAGAACTTGCAGATAAGTCTTCTGGATTAGATATGGCCGCCAAAGCAATTGATTCTATCGGACTATCATTAGGGAAACTTGATTCTGATAAAATGGATGATATGACTGATTCTCTTAAAGGTTTTGTGGCACAATTGAAGAATCTTTCTAAATTAGAGTTGAAAGAAGCCACCGTATTATTCAAATCGATGTCCATGGCCACAGTAAATAGTGTGCCTCAATCGAGAAATAATACGGGTGCTGAGATGGAAGTTGGAATGTCAAATATCGCGGTCGCAAACTCACAACCCGCCCCTGTTATAGTTTCGGGTGGAGGAGGAGGAGGAGCCGGACAAAGTTCAACAGTGAATGCTCCAAGTGTCACCTTTAATGGTTCGGGTCATTCAGACGAGTCCGGTATTCTAACAAGACCTTCATTCGCTTACGATTTTTAAATAAAAAAGAGGCGATACCAGATTTCTCCAGTATCGCCCCTCTGTTTTGTTTATCAGTTAGGTTAGTCCTGAGCCAACTTGGCGAAATATGCCAAGGTGTCTTCCTCACCTTCATCATTGCTTGATGAACTAACACTCTGATCCTCGCTCTTCGGCGCGGGTGCGTCCACTCGCTCTTCACGGGTCTCATTGAGCTCGGTAGTTTGTTCTACCGAAAAGGTGTTGGCAACATCTTCTTCACCAAGTACCTCATATAACTTCTTCTTGAGTTCAGCGTAAGACTTGTAACTAGATGGATCAATGAACTCATTCAACTCGTGAATGTTATCATAGACCTTCTTCAACTTGTCTTCATCACCTTCAAAGAGTTCGGTAACAGAATCGAACTCTGACTTATCGTAGTTGCGATAACCTTCAACATTACGAATCTTCAACTTGAAGTTCGCTCCACCCCAGAAGTCAAATGGGTTGATAGGTTTCTCATCCTCGAACTGAGGCTGCATCACGTCCATGACCTTATCGAAGATCTTCTTTCCATACTTGTAAAGAAAGACCTTACCTTCGTTTGATGGATTCGCTGAGTCCGAGATCACAAGAATGTTTGAGACGTAATGCAAACGACGCTTGCGTGTACGAGCCAATTCCTTGTCCTCTTCCCTTCCCGAGTTCCACAACTGAGAATTCATTTCACTCAATGGATCTTGTTGACCAATTGAAGTAAGAGATCTCTCAATGTACCACCTGCCTGTTGGGCCTTTGAAACCATGATCCCAGAAACGAACCCACGGTAGATCTTCGGCAGTCGCCGATGGTAGGAAGCGGATAACGGCATAACCATTACCTGCTTTATCAACTGTTGGTTTCCACTCTCGGTCGTCTCCATAAGACTTCTTTTCAGAGACGCTTTCGGCGGCGTTTACCAACTTTTCTATCGACGCAAGTCGATTTGCTTTTAGTTTTTCGAATGACATATATTTTGTATTTTTGTGTATAACAGTGTATTTTTTTGTATGTGTGAAGAAGTAATATAACACAAATCGATCACTTTGTAAAGACTTTTCTTACAGTTTTTACAAGTTTTTCGGTTGGTATATTCCTTCGAGATAGAAGTAATTTATACTTCAAAATGTTTTCAATTTGTTCGGTGTACATTCCAAGAGGATCGCTAATATCTTTCTTGAGTCGTTTAAGATTGTTTACCAGAAGATCGATGATCGCAATTGATTCCGCTGAGATCTCCTCAGCCAAAAGGCAATCAAATGGAATCGTAGTTGTACAGATCTGATCAAAAGAGTCGCATTGTTCGGAAAGAGTTCGTAGATCTTTTTCAAATTCGTATGAAAGAGATTCCATTCTCTTGACATACTTTGAGTAGTTCTCCTCTTTCATATCTCCTATCCACTTGACTCCGGCGAGGAAGTTCGCAGTGAAGTAGTCGATGACAATATCAGTCTCCTTATACTTTCGTCCTATTCGTTCAAAAAAGAATCGATCCTTTCGTCGCGAGAATGTTGATTCGTTAGCGCTGGTTTTAAAACCATACTTGGTTGCGTCGTAGGAATCATTTGTAAAATGAAGTTTAAGAGACAGGTAAATTTGATATGCAGTATAACCATTCACACAAGATATGCAGTTGTTCTTTTGATGATGTTCCGTTCCATTGCTTCGGCTTCTAGTTTGTCCTTCAGCGGGCCTTTGATAATCTTTGCAATGTCTACAGGATCGATCTCCTTTACTTTACAGATGTCAACTATAGCTTCAACATAGGACATTCCATCAGTTTGAACATACTTCTCAACTTTCATACGAAGTTCATCAAAAGTAATTACGGGTTTAATTGGTATTTCATCTGCCATCATGCTTTAAGTATTAAGGTGTTATCGTTGACTCGGCCGTTTGCCGAAGTTTTCTTGGTTGTGAGTTTCTTGAGAGCGTTTGCGATTTGTTTATCAGTTTTACTTACAATGATAGGAAGTATCTCTTCGGGTTTCCGTATCTTCATAGAGAAGGAGTTCTTCTCGTCATAGTCGCGAATAGTAGTTCCCTTTACCGAGAGTCCGGAAAGACTGGTTGTTGAAAGCACTGTCAACTTGCGATACTTCTCATTGAAGAGATAGACCTTTATAGATCCTACGACCTTGATCGGATTGACCGAGGCAACTCCGTAGTCAGGAGAAGACTTCAAGTAATTCATCTTTGCGACTAGTTTGTCAGCACTCTTCTCCTTCGTCTTCCGAGGTTTCCGAGCCGCTTTCTTAGTAGACTTGTAGATCTCCACATCGTTCAACATCTCTTCCAGAAGAGCGATTCGTTTCTTGATTGCGGGTTTCTTGAGATAGGAGTAACCTTCGACCGAATCGAGATTGCTCTTGTCTCGGGCTTCAATGAGTTCATCTCTTTGTTTAGTGATCCAACCTACAACAGATCCAAGAGAACTGATCGGGGCGTTTACACTCTTCAGTAGAGATCCCACATTGATCTTAAAAACCTTGCTAGTAGTGTTGAGAATCCATTCATCCAACATCTCATCCATACGCACAAGAACTCCTTCGCGGATACGTTCCTGCATTATGTCGTAAACCGATACTTTCTTCTTGACGGTCTTGGTGGTATTCCTTTCGATAGGAACTAGAGTCGAAATCTTTCGTAGATGGTTGTCTACCGCTACACCATAGTCTACGCCGTTGTGATACTTAGGCATTCCAAGATTCATCATCCTTGCGAGTTTACCACAACTCACGATCTCGATACACTTTGGCGCCTTGCGAATCATCTTCAAGGTGGTCTTGGTACTTGGGCGATCTGTCGATTTGACATACTCCTCAATGATCGAAAAGTAATCGTCGGTGTTGAGATAGTAGTTGTAGAAGTTCAGAGCTCGACTAAAAGTCTTCTTCTTTTTCTCATCAGTCCACGTATCAACATCGTGCCATGTTGGTTCTTCACCAGTCCATTTAGACTCGGTAGCGGCGACCAGACCGTTTTTTAGGAATTTACGTTTTGCCATATTAAAAAGTTTCTGCTCGTATGTTTACGATTTGATCGAATCTTGCTTCGAAGAGGTAATATCCACTTCCGCCAGGATCGACAATGAAGTCACCATTCGTTCGTTTACCGATGACTTTTCCGGACATAGTTGCCCCGTCTTCAACTCTGAAAGTCACGTAATACTCCGTATCAGATTGATCAAAGATTGTTTCGGGATAGAGATCTTCGGGAAAGATCAGCGGAAGTTCAAGTTGTGTCAGTGTGGTTGTCATAGGATTATTTGTAAAAGATGTGAAGACCGATCTTAATAGTAGCAGTCATACTCTTAGCCCAGTAAGGATCTTTGATGTAATCAGCGTGATAGTGATCTGCACCTCTTGTGTAATTCGTAGTTGGACTTTGGACAATCCGCAATGCTTCATCCCAACGAGGATGTTTCATCGCCTTACTGATTCCGACTTGAGTATCCTTACCGTTCCAACAAGAGAACTGATACTTCTGAAGACATACCATCGCTTCGGACTTATTCCGTTTCGATGCTCGATTGACAATCACTTCATTGACCGCCTCCATAGATCCAGCGTAATACTCCCCACCCGCTTCAAGAATCAAAGTCGCGGCAACGATCTCGTCGGAGTATCTTGATTTTGATTGAGCACCTTCTCCGGTGATCGCAAGAAGGAGAGAAATAAAAGAGGAAGTAATTAGTATTGTTCTCATCATCTATAAAACAGTATGTCAGAATTTAATGGAAAGTCAAGTCTTATTTTGTAAAAAGAAAGTAAAAGGAGCGAGAGAGGAAAAAAACATAAGAGAAAAACTCTCTCGCCCCATGCATTATGAACAAAAGTAAAATGGGAAGGGTGGGAATGTCATGATAACTTCTCCAGTCTCCCGGCGGCAATCTCTAGTAGCATTTTTAGTGCTAGGTTCTTTTCTGATTCCGCTGCAATGCGAAGAGCTTCGATTATTGTTTCGTCAGTCATTTAATTAAAAGTCTAAGTAAGTCCCCAACAATCCGAGCTCTTCAGCGATGTCGGACTCGTCTGGAGCGATTGGTTCGAAGTCAAGGTAGTCAGACGGAACGTTTCCATCACTGTCAATCTCAAGGTGGTAAAGTTTTTCCAACTGGACAGTTTTGGTATTTTGCAGTTTCTGTTTGAAACTTGAAACGGAATTTTTGTGTAGATTACTCATAATTTATAACTCTAATATAAAGGTTTTGAAAGGAATGTCAAGGTTAAATGTGTAAAAAACTTGTAAAGTTTAATTCTTCAAAGTCTTTTTGTAATTCCACAGTACCCAACAAAGAGATTCACCCCGAGCTGGCTTCTTAAGTCTGGCTATTCGGTCGTAGTCAAGTTGATATTTACTTTCGTCATGTTCAATACCTCTCATATTATCCAAAACAATTTTAGAATTCAGTGTTTTTATAGCCCCTCTCAAATTCAGATTCAAAATTAACACTTTCATGATCTGAGATTTGTATCCTTTAACCTCGCTTTCATTTTTAAAAGGTCTTTCCCCCTGCCATGACTTTACCAGCAAATCATCCGGATCAGTCGAATTAATTCTTTCCAGTTCAAGTCGATGACTTTTAAGTCTTATCTCAGTCTCTTTTGTGGATATTAGTCTCTTTTTTCTCATAATTTATAACTCTAATATAGAGGTTTTGAAGCGAAAGTCAAGGTTAAAGTTTAGTAGTAATAACGTTTCATTGGCGTCGAGGCCAACGGAGAGTTCTTTTCGGTGTCATACCCAAACCCGCGATAATTTCCGGTCTCGAATAAAACCGACTCAAGAGCGTTTATAACTCCCATCCGATAAAAATCGGCAGGTGTCTTTGGAGTTTCAAGTCCATTCTCGTCACGATTTGTGTACCGATTTCCATGGGTTTCTAATTGACCCACATTCTCTAACATCTTGTTGAGTGATTCTCGCAGCGCGGCGACTTCAATTGTTTTTCTTTTTCTCATAATTTAAGCGGTTCTCAATCTTATACGTACATTATGACTGATTTTCTTCTAATGTCAAGTCAATACCGTGTAAAAAACTTGTAAATAATTAATGTGTTTCAAGGTAAAAATCATGCTCAAGTTCTGGCCTGATCTTTTCTAGGTAATGATTGAGCACACTAATCGGAAACTCAAACTCACCTCCACTTTTATTGGAAACCCAAATTGAATCTCCGTCTTTTTCTTCGAGAACAAACCATTCTCCGTTTATTAGTATTAAATCACCAATCATACCTACAGTCTACAGAAATATTTTTTAATGTCAAGTCAATACCGTGTAAAAAACATGTAAATAAATCGAATAAATACTATCATTATTTAAAAGGTCTTGATAAGTTGATCATGGCTGGATTTGATTGATTGAAAGAATTATACCCTTTTTCTAAAAGAATGTCAAGTATAAATAGTAAAGAAATGTTATGTTTGGACTTATTACAATGCTCGTATCGACACTTGGCGCCACCGGAATGGGGTCAATCCTCAAAATGGTTGGTGGAATTGTCGCCGCGAATGCTGAAAAGAAGGCAGCCGCAGAAAAGAGGGAACTAGCAAGAGAACTTGCGGTATCAAGAGCAAATGCGGATCTACAGAAAAATCTCTTCGGTGAACCCGATAAAGAAACTGCGATGTTTACTCGCGCCACTCGCCGTTTTCTTGCTGTTATCGGGATGTGCAACTTTTTCGTTATCTCCGTCCTCTGCACCCTCTGGCCAACAGTCCACCTCGTTACCTTCACTCCCCCCGAGTCCAAAGTCGGATATAAGTTCATCTGGGGACTTATTGATATCCCCGCCCAAACTGAAATCACAACTACGATCACGACTGGGCACATCTCTCTTGTCAGCATCACCACTTTGGCGGCAATAATCGGATTTTATTTTACGCCATCCGCCGGAGGAAAGTAATTAGTGCTTAAAAAGGGGAGCAACTTTCGTTACTCCCCTTTGTTATTTTCTATTTTACTTTTGGTAGTTAAACTCCTGTAAAAGAAGTGTTCCAAGTGCAACCAGTGTGAGGATTGCTATTGTTATCATTTACTATGTTCTCCATTGTTAGAACTCCCTGTTGGAAGTGTTCGGTGTATTTATAACATAGATTGTTTTTGAAGTCAAGTTTATTTTGAAGTTAATCGATTCACTCCATCCCAATTGTCGGGACAGCCTGATCGAAGTTTCTTCTCCATGATTCGATAGTATCCTTCGTGGTGTTCAGTCTCCTTAATACACCAGTCAATGATTTCGAGAGCTTCACTCCACTTACCCGCATAGTAATATTTCAAAAGTTTGTTGTGGGGTTCGGTAGTCTTGCCAATCGTATAGACTCGAACACCCTTTGTCTTTCCCTTGACCGCAATACAATCAAGTTCCATAAGTTTTACGAAGTGACTTACTTCCTCGGCTGTATTCTCTCCAAGAAGAAGTCGAACACCATAGTTCTTTGTTTGACCTTCAAGTCTAGCGCCAAGGTTTACACTATCTCCAAGACAAGTGTAATCGAACCTTTGATCGGATCCCATATTACCGACTACCACCTTTCCAGTGTTGATTCCAATACCCATACCAAACGCCGGTATTTCTTCGGCCGTGATCTCGTCGTTAAAACGATCTAACCTTTCGAGCATCTCCTGTGCGGTGATCACTGATCGTATGGCATGATCAATCTGATCCAAGGGAGCGTTCCAAAACGCCATCTGTGCGTCACCGATATACTTGTCCAGTGTTCCCTCGTTATTCAGAATCGGTTCAGTCATTGCCGTCATGTATCGATTCATGATCGTTGTCAGTCCCTGTACATCCTCGCCATAGTGCTCTGAGATCGCCGTGAAACCTCTTACATCCGTAAAGAGTATCGAGAGGTCTCTTGTTTCCCCACCAAGCCGCAGAAGTTCTGGATTCTTTTGAAGTTTCTCAACCAATGCGGGCGAGAGATATGTGCCAAACTGCTTTTTGATCTGAAGTTTCAGTTTCAGTTCTGTCACAAACTTGGCCACATAGTTGTGACCCATCACAGCCGAAAGACCGATCAATGGAAAGACCGCATCGATTAGCATCTGTTCTTCAAGGAAAATGTAAACCACTCCTAAACCCGAGATCGTACTCACAACTATCGGAAAGACATATCCGTGAGTCCAGTAGCGAGAAACAATCAAACAAAGAATCGAGAGAAGAACCATTCCTCCAATCTCGGCGGGATACATCCAGTCTGGCCGTGAGATGTTAGTTCCACTGATCGCAGTAGAGAGTGCCATAGACTGTACGTGATGCGGAAAGACTTCTCCAAGGGCGCTAGCGACTGGATTCGTAATACCACCCGCAGTCATACCAATGATTGCGATTCGCCCATTCAGAACTCCATCTTTGACATCCTCCAAGTTGATTGACTCAACAGATTGTTGCCAGTCGATCCAAACACGACTCAAAGGGTCTGTTTCGATGGTAGCGAAACTTGGTATACGAACCGCTTCTACTCCTCCAACATTTGTTTTGATTTGAAAAGAAGGATCTCCTGATGCGACTCGAAGTGTTTCAAGTACGATAGAAGGATAGAGTTCATCGTTGACCGATATGACCATCGGCAATCTTCGAACCACTCCATCCAACTCTGGCATAGTGACTGATATCCCCTTGCCAAACGCCGCACTCTGTATTGGCTCAACGTTTGGAATGATACCAGAAAAACTTGGCACTACATCGTTTGGATCCACATCTCCGATCATTGACACTCCAATAGGATCTGGTGTGTAATCGGAGTTTCCAACAAGATACGGAAGAACCACTGGCATTCCTTCGATTGCGGTTGCGAGGTACTCATCTTGACCAAATCGATCTGGCTCAGTCATAGCGATATTGAATACCACTAAACCCGCCCCATTTCGATAGAGAGTCTCGATGATCGCTGCATACTCGTTTCGAGGGAATGGAAATTGTCCTAGTCTTGCGATAGTATCGTCTCCAACATCGATTGAAACAATCTGACTGGGCTCAACTTCTCTTGGGACTTCCGTAATGATGAGATCAAAGAATCTTAATCGAAAAGACTCGATCACATCGAAGTTTGCTACTCCAATCGCAGTCACTAACAGAAGTGAGAGAATCGGAGATTTAATTTTGTTCAATATAGAACTCATTATCGTTTCCTAAATTAAGTATGGCCTCTTGCCCATACTGATTAATATTTATGGTCGGAGCAAGTCCAAGAGGATATGTGATAGATATGTCTCCTCCGACGAATCGTTGAATCGTTTGCGTTCCTTCGTTACGATCCACTATTCCAAATGTTTGTGTCTTCTTATCAAACCCAATTCTTTCGACTTTATCCGTTTCGAATGCATCCGCAATTAATTGAATCTGATCTAGTAAATTGATAAGGTAATCTAAGTCCAATAGATTAACATCTAAGGCATTAAACTCTAACTCGTCCTCGTCCAGTTGATTGATTTCAAGTTCTTTAAACTCAAGGAAATCCATATCGAGAATGTTATCGGCGGCCTTTTGAACATCTTCCTCAGCTTCCATAAGTTCGGGTGGAGTAGAGACGATCAGTTGATTTGAGATGAGATCCTCGGTAATATCCAACACAACTGGTCGAGTCGGAATACTGTTGGCGCTATCGACGTGAGTCGCCATAAAGGGTTGATTCATTACTACCGATCCCGCAAGTGTGATTACTTCGATCTCTCCTACCGTTCCATCAAAGTTCGGTAGAAGTATCACTGTTGAACCTCCGATCTCATTGACAACCATCGAGAATTCTGTGCCACGAACAGCGATTGTCGCAACCGGAGTCTGTATGTCAACATCTTTTGAGTTGTTCTTTGCGATACCTCCACTGGCGTATCGAACCGTTCCAATCGCGACTCGAAGAGCTAAACGATTGACCGACTTTGGTTTTGTGTCGTAGACGAAATCATCTATGACCAACTTTGAGTTCTCTTTGATTCTTACCTGAGTCTTGTCCTCAAAGGTAATACTGGTGAGACCACGAGCGGTTTCGATCAGATCGTTTGACTCTACTCCTAACTTCTCGGCAAGTTCGTAATCTTCTTTTAGACGACTCAACATACCATCACCTTTCAAATAGGTGACTTCACCGATTGTCTTACCAAATACCGCGGCCGAAAAGAATAGAAGTAGTAATATTACTGTTGCGTAACGCTCCACGTACCCGAACTTCCATTGATCTCTAACTCAATGATGTTCTGAGCATTAGTCGCCTGTTGATCAAGTGTGATCGTATTAGAATCACCTGTGACATCAAGCGTGATCATATGACCATTGGTTATACCGGCAGTAAATGCGGCCTGATCAATGGTTATATCGTTAGAGTCTCCGTCAATATCAAGATCATCAACTACATCATCACCGAGAATATCGATATCAAATTCGTTGGAATCTCCCACAATTAACGCATCGAAATCTAAATTATCAATCACCGAAGATGCTCCAGCATTGAAGATTAAATCATTCGAACTACCCGTAACATCAAAACCGAATACCGATGCTGTTGCGTTAAGGTTGATTGTTTGCGTGTTTGAGGAACCTGTGAGATCAATGGTGTAGTCAGAGTTTGCTCCTTTGAGATAACCAGTTAGGGCATTATTACTCCCATTTTGATCTATTATTATGGTTTGACTGCTCCCGTCTATATCTACGGTTGGTGACTGCGCTGTGGAGTCTCCAATCGTATTTCCAGTTCCGGATTGCGATATTGTAACGGAAGTGCTTGTTCCCGATACCTGTTTAATATATATTTCATTCGCGTTAGCATAAAATAAGAACATGATAAAAGTCATCATAGTTGTTATGACTTTTTTCATAGTTTTTCTTTCTTTTTCTATTTATACGATACTGTTATTCAAAGTACCCTAATTTTTTACCATCTTCGATAAGTATAAGGATACCTTCATTGATGGCAAGTTTGACGGCCTTATTGATTGATTCATTCTTGGCCATTCCGATTTCGGTTTCCAGAGCTCTTGATGTTATATCAAATATGACAAACGTATCAATGCCTCTTCTTACCGAAAGTATGTCTTTCTCTACCAGTACCGAGATTAAAATCTCTCCGGTTGAAACTGACACCATTCTAAGTGAAATAATCACCTTGTCACGGCGATACTCCGTATTTGCCCCGATTCCAAGATATCTCGCCCCTTCACCACCGGACTCGAAGTTCGAGTCGTAACCGACAATACCACCTTCCATAATAACACCCGCAAAGAGCATTGGAGCGAGAATATCAGGAGCGTTTGCCTTCTGTCTTTCAGATAGAATGATCTGTCTCTCTCGAACAAGGTTGTCGATACCGATTCGCTCTACCACCCGAAACCACGTACCATTCCCAGCCTCCTTCAGAGACTTGATCAGATAGCTCTCAGCACCTTGTGTGACGATGGTAGAGAGTGACATTCCCATATCACTACTCTTCTTTTGTCCTGTGAGATCGCGAAAGGAGTAGACCGCAACCACCAGAGGTTCCTCTCTCTTCGGAGGATCAATAGATCTTAGATCGTACTGATTTCTCTCTTCGGAGAACTCTGTTGCGTCACCCTTTGGATGGGCTATTCTCGTTTCAATTGTTGTACATGATGTAAGTAATAATAATAATACTATACAAAGATATTTCATTAACCTCCACCAGCGGTTGGTATCACAATGCCTGCGATTGGAATATCAACAATAGTGGTTGTTCCCTCGACATCTTGTACCGTGAGTTGAATCGTATCAATCAATTTCTGATACGATATCGTATTACCTTCAAATGAAATGAGTCCGGAGTTCTGTGCATCCGCCGTGTCCGATCCAAACATCGTCTCAACTAACTTTGCGGAAAGAGTTGCATACACTCGCGACTCAAGGTTGTTCATGAACTTGGAAAGGTTAGTATTCTTTGCGTCTCTTACCGCCTTGGCAAGAGCGGCCTCGGCTGCTTTTCTCTTTGACTCACGACGAGTGAACTCTTGGTTTTCGATAGTGATGACGTGTTGAGCATATCCAACACCCGAGAAGGCTGGGTTCTTAAACTGATGAACCATCTCGTTTCCGTAGAGAGTTGAAGTAATAAGAAGAATAATCGTTAAATATTTCATTTTCCTGTACTGTTAAATGTTTCGCTCTTTGACTGATATCGACTTATCAGATCGTTCAGAACGTCCTTTTGATCTTTAGTTAAGGTTTCATCCAAAACTCCTTTGTTTTCAAGTACCATTGATAGCTTCATATTCATTCGAATCATATCATTATCTAACATTCGAACACGATCCACCAACTTGATGAGAGTCCCCATTGTTTGACCAATGACGGGATTGATTGTTTCTGTCACCCATTTCCATATGAAGAAAATGAAGTATCCCATTCCCATCGCCGCAATGATGGGAAATCCAAAGTCTTTAATTGCTTGTGATATATCCATTAATCTCTCCTCGCATCTTCTTTTCCTTCATTCGCAGCAATACGATCTATGTTTGCCTTTACACCAAGAACATAACTCAAAAGAGCGTCGATCTTGATGAGATCATTATTCATTGTTTGAACACGATTGTCTAGTTGTCCTATGATGTTTTTAAGTGTGGTAACACTTCCGGTAACACCCGCAAGGATGAATTTGAGTGTAAGGAACACAAATCCACCCGCCGCTAATGCTCCGGCAATAGGGAATCCAACTTCAGAAACTAATGTTAAAAAATCCATAATTATCTACGACTATTTATAAAAAACCCCCGTTCAGTCGAAACTTAACGGGGGCAGTGTCTTCACTTGGTGAAAATTATACGCGAGGAGGACTTGTTAGAACCTTCTTGGTCTTCTTTTTCACGGGCTTCTTACGACGGCTCTTGACTTCCTTCTCAACCTTCTCACGAAGTTCTTGTGCTTCTTCTTCCAACTTGTTGGCGATAGCACGAACTTTACGAGTATTGTTCAGAGTAATCAATACACCACCGATAACACCAGCGATGAATATCAGTATTTCTATAATCATGATTTATATATTTTCTGTAGGTATGTTTCAAATTGCTCGACCTTATCCATTCGCTTCGGCCAGTAGATATATTCCTTCTCTGGATTTGCTTTTAGATTGTTGAGCAATGGTTGCATTGCGTTGTACAGGCGATCAATCTTATCTTGAACACCTTTTGCGGTTTCCTCGGATTCCTGAGCCGTAGATGCGGCCTTTTGCACAACATCTAACTCGTCCTCGGTTACAGCAGTAAAACCGAAATCGAAAAATTCTTCGTCTCCCATGTATCTATTTATTAGATTACTGATTTCCAAAAATATCTAGGTTCTTCTCTATCGACATCATATATATTTGGATGGTTCATCAAAGCTCTTCGATAAGGTGAGAACTTAATACCTCTACCCCAATTGAGAAAACGCATCAACCCTTTCTTACTGACTGATTTTCTCTCACGAATGAACTGAATGATTTCGTTCATCTTATCGCTATTCCCCATAACCTTTTGTTTTGATAACAAATCATTCATGTAATTGTTCATCTCAATCATCTTGTCTTTGTATACCAGATGATTTCTGATCCAATCTAAAGCCTTGGTTGCTTGTTCGTTTCTATAGTCTCTGTCGTCCAGATATGTATTCAACAACATAAGAGCGTTATGATCATCATCAAAAAAGTCTCCTTCTTTATACAGTTCATGATAATAACCCGCATTGTACATTATGTATGGCACACCATTCATCATACCATCTGTTGTTGAGACAGACCACCCACCATACTTCTGTTTGGGTGAGAATCCAACATGACACTTCTCCAATTCCTTGTAATACCATGCTTTGTCACCTCGATCTGTTACGACATAATCACGATTGGGTTTGTCTAAGAGAGGAACCCACACCTTGAAGTCTTGTCTCATCTCCCACAATCGATCAGTTAAAGCTATGAATTGTTGAAAGTGTTTGTATGTATCGGGTCGATGGTTGAAAACGATTATCTTATCAGATTCAGTGTTTATGTCCTCAACAACATCCTTTTCATCAACACCGAGATGTTGAACCACGAGGATATCATTTAGCTTTGAAACTGACGGTTCATTGAATGTTTCTCGTGCTTGATTTAAGACCAACTGTTTCTGATATTCGGTATTGAGATAACATCTATCATACTCTAACAATCCGGTAATGTTTTGAAGAAACGAATCTTTAGACCAAGCAACAACTTCTTTCACATCAAACCAATGACAATACCCAAAGAACGGCGGCACATGATGCGTCACATTGTAAAGAGTATTCTTCAGCTGATGCGTGTGTTCCGGTAGATGTGTCATCACTAGATCGAAGTCCAAGTTATCTTTGAACATTCTCTGTAATTTAATCACATCGAAGTGACTACGCATCGTGGGTGGATAGGTAGGCAGATCAATGTACAAATTCGTTACATTTTCGAATTGTAAAGAACTTATTGGCTCGGTGAGTATCAGATAGAACCAGAGATCGTCTCGTATCTCATTCAACAGAGAGATTTGTTTCTTGATGACTTGAACATAAGAATCTTTCTCAAGGTCTTTCTGAAAAGTGATGTTCGGGTACACAAGCACCCGAACAGTCTTTTGGAGTTTATCTTCTTTTCCTATATCAAATAGATTCACGCTGCTTTTTCACTTTTGATCTTTTTCAAATATTCTTCGGCTGTCATGTTTGACTTGTCACTGTTAATAGCTCTACTACAGACCGCTAAGTTACTCATTTCCGTGACACCTCCCGCTTCAATACCCAAAGATCGAGGAGTCTTATGATCTCCAACCATATCGCCTTTGTTCAGATTTTCTCCGGTGTAGTAATCCTTCCAACCTTGTTTTTCAGCCTGAGCAAGAATCTGGTCTCTCGAGAAGTTTCGATGATCTAGTGTTTTCAAACCAATTTCATCTTTTCTTTCTTCCCAATCCATGTCAAGAACCTTGAATATTGTTTTGATAGCATTACTATTCTTACCACCAAAAAGTTCTTTGAATGGCGGCATCTGTCTTTGTGTTCTACTACAATCCGTTTCATTCATGTACCTCTTCTCCTTTTCATCACTCCATCTTACATAGGTATCAAAGAATGCTTTGGAGAAATCATCTGTTTTAATACTCTTACCCTCATTTTCAAGTTTTAGATAATACAAAATCATCATCTGGGTTGTCATTGAATTGAGCTTCCCTTTGTGTTCCTCCGGAGTTTCTTTCAACAAAAGTAGAGCTTTATTTAATATCCCATTCATCTTTTTACTCTTTACGAAGTCTTTCGAGTAATCTGTTTTCCCCATACCGGATTGACTAGACTTAAGCCAGTTGATGTGAACTTTATGATTTATACCATTCTCCGAACCGTGATGATAGAGATAAACCAATTCAGACAACCATTCATCAACTTCCATTCTCCCCCTGAGTTTGAAATTTTTGGAGAAATGTTTCAAGCGTTGTCTTATTTCACCAGATTTTGTCTTAGAATATTCTCTTTCAAAGAGAGGATGAGGTTCAATTGGATCACCATTATCTGGTTTGTCCCATCCTCGAGCTGTGTTACGAATCCAGTTACCAAGAGCTCCCTGAATAGCATTTCTAATCTCTTGCGGTTTCATTGTATTCGTATTGTTCAGCTTGTTGATAAATAAATCAGCTGTCTGATTATTTGATATATTGCAATACCATGTGCATGATATGGTGTATTTTATAATTTTATTATACAACTTAGGATATTTTTTCTGTAGTTGGTAAGCCCTCAACCCACCGACAGGATCGCCATTGATAGTCATTCCATCAGGAAGTGGATAGTTATCCGACAAATAGTCTAAAATTGCCGTAACTCTCTGTTGGCCATCGACAAGTTCGAAAAGATATCTTTTCTCGTTATCTTGATTTGGTATGCATACAACCCGAATATGTATTTCTGGAATATCGACATAAGTCGTTTCCAATACAGTTGTCATTATGCCTTGTTTCCATTCCACTGTTGCGACCTTCTCACGTTGGTATTCTCGTCTTGAAGTGTTGATACTTCCAGTTCGTAACCAGTCTACATCACACGCTCCTTTATAACAAGAGGCTTCTTCAACTTGGCCCGCTATTTCCTCGATGTCGTAACAATCGTAATATTTTTTTTCTGTTATCATTATGTAGCCAACAATACACTATTTTTAGTGAATGTCAATTCAAAACTGTGTAAAAAAATTGTAAATCAAACTCTGTTCTTTCGAATTGCTTCAATCACCTTTGTCGTGGTCTTTCGATTCAATTCTTCACACCAAACAAGTGGGCCACGGGAGCGACCGATTGTCTTTCCTACTCCAAATTTCTTAATTCTATTCTTTAATGATCGTTTGCTCATATCTTAATTGGTCTACTAGTAAAGGTTCCTATTGTTCTTCTTATTATATCGTTGTGTGAAAATTCTGCCCAGTAAAGTTCAAATGCAACTCCATCTTCAAGTCCTTCGAACTGATGAACCTTGCCCGGTTTTACCTGAGTAAAGTCACCAGCTTCTAGGATCGTTTCATCGACTAATCCCTCCTGATCTTCATCTTGCCATACTCGAACTAACATTCGTCCAGACTCGACAAAGAACCCATTCCATTTGTGGGCGTGAGCGTGTTCTGAACACTTGTATCCTTCTTTGAATTCAATTCGATGAAACTCCAATACACCATTGGCGTGAATGAGTTCTGTCTGTCCCCAAATTTTTCCGGCTTTCATTAGTAATATCTTTGCGTAAATGGGGCTCGCATCTTGCCCTGTAAAGTTCTTGCTTCGTTCAACGTTGGAATAATCGCACAATCGATGTGAGTGTAACCAAGGTCTTTTGCTACTCGGATCCTCTGAGAACCACCCCAAACAGTCCACTGTCTTTGCATGTTTTCATCTAAACCATCAGTCCATTCAGGCATGTCACACATTTTATTCTTGTATTGTTTCTTCTTCTTTCGCAGCTCGTTTCGAGTTGGATTTGAAATAAGAATCGGAAAGTGTAAACCATCACGTTCTATGTCTTCAAGAAGAAGTTTGTAGAATGGTTTCCCGCGAAGAACCTCGGCCTTCGGAACAGATATAAAGATATCCTGTATAGGCAAAACCTGAACAGGATATTTATTCCAAAGTTTCGATTGGGTGAATTTAGATCTGAGTATCTTCCCCTGCATTGTCATCATGATAAGCGTTTACAATTTCAATCATTTGTCTGGGCCATGTGACCGCAAACTCCCATGCGGCCGCAATCATACACACCACCATGATGGGTATGAACAGAATTATGATGAAGAGACTTGCCATCGAGTCTATTAGTAACTTTTTCATAGTTTTATTTATTACGATTTAAAATGGTTCCAAAGACGAGTGCCCCAATCAAGAAGCCGTTCAGAAGACCTACCGGAAGAAACAACCACATAAGACTATAGTTCCATATTAAGGCTCCTACAAATGTCACCACCTCGGCGATCATTGTCATCATTGTGTATGCTATTATTTTCATTACAGTTTTTCGGTACGTGAAACTCGGTAAGGATCGTTTGGATTATAGTCGTGACGAATGGTATAATACCAAGCTTCCACAACTGGATGATACTCCAACCAACGAATGGAATCATACTCCCAAGGATTGGTGACGACTTCAGCACCCGTCACAGCATATTCTATAATGTGTTCGGTGGAATAGTCGTCCTCCTTGTTGATTAATTTTGAAAGAGTTGGGATTCCATTTTCCGAAATCTTAGCCTCTTGTTTAGGTGTTACGTTTTCGAAGACGTAAGTACCTCCGCCTTTGTTCTTCCAGTATTGAGGACATTCCCCCTCACCATCCCAAGCATGGGCGCCATAATTCTCACGATATTGTGTCCAGATAACTAAGTTTTTATTACTCATTGTTTATATACTCTACTTGAATATGAC
>ERZ1046367.404-NODE-404-length-30773-cov-9.890292_pt1 | contig 30773 bp, 29 predicted proteins | sample MGYA00383091_ERZ1046367 | MGnify/ENA primary metagenome ERZ1046367 (study PRJEB29581, sample SAMEA5548361) | metagenome | biome: marine; feature: coastal; material: water | depth 50 m | study: Short-term variability in the microbial, nano- and picoplankton... | reverse complement strand
CATAAATGCACATAAATGCACATAAATGCACATAAATGCACATAAATGCACATAAATGCACATAATAAATAACATTAAATACAAAAATCAAATTGATTTAAAATATTATACTAAAAGTGCGTAAAAGTGCGTAAAAAATTATAAATACCGCATAAGATTTGGACTATTTAAAAACTAATGTAAAGTAATTAAATCATGCATTTTCTGCATAATGTCATTATCATTCCATCTATCTTTAATATGTTTGATGCTCATAATATGTTGCATGATTTTTTCTTGCCTCTCTCCAATCTTCCATGCTTCAGAGTAAGGAGTATTGGTAAAACTTACCATTGAATATAATGGAATCCACTTATTTGGATGAAGATTAGAAAACTTTTTTTCAATTTCTTTCTGAAGAAGAAACATGGGGTCAGCTGTCTTATCTCGCATAACTATGAAGTTATGCATCGAAAGATCTTGAAGTCCATCGCCATTTGGTTTTCTTTCTTCAGTATACTCATTTAATGTTTTAGCAAAATCACCTTTATGCTTATTAAGAAGTTCATCCAAAATTCGACAATCCTCAAATCCAGCATTCATGCCTTGTCCATAGAATGGCACAGTTGCATGTGCAGAATCACCAATAAGGATGGTAGAATCACTAATGTGCCAAGGAAATGTTCTAACTATTCCTAAGGATGAAGTTGGATTTACTTGCCATTGCTCATATAAATCTGGTATTATCGAAATAAAGTCCGGGAAAATGTCAGTAAAATATTGCTCTACCTCTGCTTTCGTATTAAGGTTTTCAAATGAGTTATCACCACATTTAGGAGCAAATAACGTACAAGTAAAACTTCCATCCATATTAGCAAGAGCAATAACCATAAATTCACCTCTAGGCCAAATATGTAATGCATTTTTATCCAATAAATAAGATCCGTTTTTTCCAGATGGTATCATCAATTCTTTATAATCATGTTCAATTTCATTAAATGAAAAATCATGATTAAATTTATCAACCATTTGTTTTCGAATTAAAGAAAAAGCACCATCAGAAGCTATAAGCAAATCTGAGTGAATGGTTTTGTGTTTTTTATTTTTTAAATTTTCAAAGGTAGCTTCTGAATTTGCAAGATCGGAATCAATACATTTTTCATTAAAATTAAGTTTAGCACCACTTTTAGAAGCCAAATTCATCAATAAAACATTAAGACTTACTCTGGAGACTGAATAAATTGCTTCACCATCATTTCCATAGGGCTGCTCAGTTAGATTCCCCTTATTATCATGCATTATCCTCTTATACATAGGAATAGCAATTTTCTTAACCTCATTTTCTACTCCTACTTTTTCTAAAGCAGTCCACCCTCTTTTAGAAAGTGCTAAATTTATAGATTTTCCTGCTGTTATAATTTCAGATCTAAGATCATTTCTTCTTTCGAAAACATTTACTGTATAGCCTCTTTTAGTCATATAAATTGCGCAAAGAGAACCAACTAATCCAGCCCCAACTATAGTAACTTCCTTTTTCATTATAATTCTTCTTTTAAAATGGTATAAAAATTAAATACATCTGTAAAACTGTTGTAAAGAGGGACAGGGGCAACTCGAATTACATCAGGCTCTCTCCAATCAGCAATTACCCCTTTTTTTGTTATCGCATCAAATAATATCTTATTGCCATTATTGACTCTAATAGAAACTTGACATCCTCTTTTTTTTGGAGTAATTATATTAATTCTATTGGAATCTATTGTCTCCAGCAAAAATATAAGATAATTAGTTAATTTCTGAGATTTTAAAACTAAAGCATTCATCCCTACCTCGTCAAAAATTGATAAAGAAGCCCTAATAGCAGCTAAAGACAATATTGGAGGGTTACTAAGTTGCCAGCCTTCTGCAGATTTAATCGGATTAAATTTATCGGGCATCTTGAAACGATCATCTTTGTTATGTCCCCACCAACCAGAAAACCTTAAAAGATTAGTATCATGATGCCTAGAATGAATATATGCTCCTGCTACAGATCCGGGTCCAGAATTCAAATATTTGTATGAACACCATACCGCAAAATCAACTTTCCAATTATGAAGTTCAAGTTTTATATTACCAGCTGCATGAGCTAAGTCAAATCCAACTTTAATCCCCTTTTTATGTCCTAAATCTGTTATCTTCTTAAAATCAAAAACTTGACCAGTATAATAATTTACTCCCCCCAGCATAATCAAAGCAATTTCATCACCTTCCTCATTAAGTAATTTTTCAATATCATCTGTTGTGATTACAGAATCACCATTCCTTGGCTTTAGTTTAATTAATGCATCTTCAACGTTGTAACCGTGAAAATTAATCTGACTTTCTACGGCATAAATATCAGATGGAAATGCATCTGCCTCAATTAAAATCTTATATCTTTTAGAAGTTGGCCTATAAAATGTAACCATCATTAAGTGAAGATTTACAGTGAGGGTGTTCATTGCAATAACTTCAGTTTTTTTTGCCCCTACTATCTTTGAATAACTTTCAGTTAAATATTCATGATATGGCAACCATGGGTTTTTTGCATGAAAATGACCTTCAACTCCCAAGCTTGCCCAATCATTTAGTTCTTGATCTAAGTATTTTCTAGTAATCTTAGGTTGTAATCCTAGAGAATTACCACAAAGATAGATATGTTCAGTACCATTTTTCTGAAGAGGTATATAAAATTGACTTCTGTAGTTTTTTAATTTATCATTTACATCTAAATTAGATGCAAAAGAAAATGTGTTTTTAAATTTCATTTAGTGCATATAAAATTGGCCTACTTGGTGCGGCATCAGATAAAAAGGCAGGTATTTGTAAATTTAATAAGTATGAACCATCAGAAATACAGTCAGGTACATAAATCATTTCAGTAATTGTCTTAGATTTAGTGCTTTGATTATACTTCTTTAATTTTGTATCCCAAAATATGTTATGAGCTGTAAGATTTCCATCATCAAATAACCTATCAACAGATGGAATATCTACTAACAAATGTGTTACTCCTAAACTGACAATATATTGCATAGCTTCAATACTAAAAAAAGGAGGCTTATGTTGCATATAATCTCTGTATATTTTATCTTTTTTATTTGGTAATGTCCTTATAACAATTGCTTTGTAAAAATTATTATCAAAGAGTAATAACTTATCGACAAGATCTTTTTTAGTAATTAGTAAATCAGATTCCTCTAAATCAGGCACATAACTATCTATTGATTTTTTAGGGATAATAGTAATTACAGTTGAGGGAATCATTTCTTCTTCAAGTGATGATAAAATATTAACTCTTTTATCTGTTAAATGACCAATACATTCTGTATGTGTTCCGTTACAATGTGGTGTAAAGTTAAGAGTTTCAAAGTTACAAGGACCGCCTGATCTTGTATCACCAATAAATTGATCGTCTTTATAGGCTTTAGCAGTTGCAATATCTACACCATAAGTGTTAGGTTGCAAATTATTAAAATCAAGTGGAATAGATATGTCCTTTCCTTTTGAAAAGTCAACATTAAATTTTTTACTTCCAATTTCAATTTCGGCTTTCATTACAAAAAATCTTCTTTTTTCATATTTAACCAATTTAATACATTACCACACCATATATCATTACTTTCCTTTGCTGATAAAATACCTATTTTATGTGCATAATCTACAACTCTACCTGGGTATGATGTTCCTACCCCTTCTACTTCTCCTAAAGGGAAAGGGTCATCTAAGCCCATAATAATTTGACTTACTCCAACACGCTTTTTTAATAAGTCCAATGTATGTGAGTCATGAACTAATGTGTCATAAAATAAGTTTTTATGACCTAAAGTTTTTCTAGGGTCTTCTAATTTGTCAAAAATATCAGGCCTACCATCATACCCTTGTATTCTTCTACCATAATTCGCAATTGCAAGCATCCCACCGTGAGCAAAGCAAGTTCTTAACTTTGGAAATTTATTTGGCAAGTCTCTAATCGTGAATAAATGTAAAGAATCAGCACATTGCGCCATCATCCAAACTAGATGAAATCGCCAATATTGATTTTTTAGTGCAACCATCTTCTCTCCGTCATAAGGATGAATTTGAATCGCTAAACCGTATTTATTAGCTAATTCAAATATTGGATCAACATCTACTTCTGCAATAGACAGCCATTCTCCATTAGCATTTAAAAAATGAGTTGGTAAACAAAGAACTTTTAACTTAAGTTGTTTTACACATCTATCAATCTCACTAAGAGCGTGATCCATATAAAGGGGTTGAACTACAAATCCACAAGTAAATATATCAGGAAAATCATTTTGTATTGATGCATTAAAATCATTCTGAAAACGTATAGCATCTATACAATCTTTTTTATTCCATCCATTACAATATAGTTGAGATAGACATAGCATGACAGCATGATCAATATTATATTTACTCATCCAATCTATCTTTTCTTTAACAAAAAATCCCGTTCCATTAATTGGTCTTGACCAATCTCCTTGTCTCATAAATTTCTTGTTATCATCAATCCAGAAAAGCTTCTTTTCTTTTAAGAATTTAGGAATTTGAGAGGGCTCTGGAAGTATATGTCCGTGTGCATTAATTCTCATGTAATTAGAAATGTTTTTAAAGCTAGTTTATATGAATTTCTATAAAAAAGTGAGTTTATATTCATCTAAATATATCTTTCATCTACTTTCATAATTTCACCAGTTTCTGGGCAAGTTCTTAATTTTTCATCTGAGTAAAACCTTTTAAATACTGGAAGAAAATCTTTTTCTATATTAGTTAGATGAAAGTATTCTTCATACAACAAAACGTTTGCTTTATCTGAGAACCACATTAATCCATCTTTATCTTGTTTTTTTCGTTTTCTTTCAATCACTAAGCCTATTGAGCCTTTAGACCTAACAGGAGAATGGGGTATTTTAGCTGGTAACAGATACATTTCTCCTTCGCAAATTGGAATCTCTACTAATTTACCATTTTGCTGTGTTTTAACTAAAATATCACCTTCAATTTGGTAAAAAAGCTCTTCGGTTTCATTATAATGATAATCTTTTCTGGCATTAGGACCAGCTACAATCATCACTATATAATCTTCAGATTCAACATATAAATTTTTGTTACCAACAGGAGGTTTTAACAAATGTCTGTTTTCATCAATCCATTTTTGTAGATTGAAGGGTTTTTTAATAATACTCATATTTTTTGTTTTTTTATAGTTGCGATTACTTTTAGTTCAATAGCTATTGGAGTTGGTAAACTCTTGATCTCAATTGTTGTTCTACATGGCTGATTATCTTTAAAATATTCAGCATAAATTTTATTGTAAGTTTTAAAATCATCTTTCATATTAGTTAAAAACACTTGAACATCTATAATATTATCCCAAGAAGACCCAGCATCTTCAAGTATATATCTAATATTTGTAAAAACAGAATGACATTGCTTTGCAATATCATAACTAATAATTTGACCGTTTATATCCAAAGTGACACCTGGAATATCTTTTGTTCCAGATTTTCTTGGACCAACACCTGAAAGATATAAAATTTCTCCTACCTGTCTAGCGTGTGGATACAAGCCTACTGCAACAGGAGCCCTATCAGAATTGATTTTTTTTCCGTTCATTTTTTAGATTTTTTTAAACATGTAATAATGTGGCCCTATATCTTTAATGTTAAAAATATCACCTAATACTTCAAAGCCTAATTTTTTATAAAAATTAAGCGCTCCTAATCTAGCATTACACCATATTATATCAACATCTTTTTTTTGTAATAGTTTAAATGCTTTTTTCATTAACATTGTCCCAAGACCTCTTCTAGTAAAATCAGCTGCAGTTGCCATTCCTCTTAACCTGTAAGGATTTTCTGACTTTAACTTATGCGTAAATTCAGGATAAAATGTTGCACAAGATATAACATTGTTTTGGCTTAAGCATGCAATATGTATTGTCTCATTTTCATTATCTTTATCATAAAAAGTAGTAGTGAAATCTTGACCTTTCCTCAACTCTGAATGTCTTAAAGGTCTAATTAAATCTGAACCAACACTCTTAATTTCTACTAAATTTTTTATTGTCATTTTATATTTTAATACATACATTTTTTGGTTCAGTAAAAAAATCTAATGATTTAAATCCTCCTTCTCTTCCAACTCCTGATTGTTTCATGCCTCCAAACGGAATTCTTAAATCTCTAAGCAACCAGGTGTTAATCCATACAACTCCTGAATCAATACTTGCCGCTACCCTATGACCCTTGCTTATATTCTCTGTAAAAATTGATGCTGCTAATCCATATTTTGTTGAATTAGCCATTTCTATCACTTCTTCTTCAGTTTTAAATGGAATTAAGGTTACTACGGGGCCAAATATTTCTTCCTGATTAATATCACAATCAAAAGAGAGCCCTTCAATTACAGTTGGCTCTATAAAATATCCGTGCTTTAAATTTCCCTCAATAATTTTACGCTTTCCTCCGATTAAAACTTTACCACCTAAGTTCTCTGCTAATTTAATTTTTGTAAGTATTTTTTCCATATGATCTTTAGAAACTACTGCTCCTAAATTAGTGCTTGGATCTTTTGGATCACCAACTGTAAGTTTTGATGTTTTAGCAATTAAAGCTTTTTTAAACCTTTCATAAATAGTTTCTTCCACAAAAAGTCGAGATCCACATAAACAAATTTGACCTTGATTTGTAAAAGCTGCTCTAGAAGCTGTACTTACGGCTTTATCAAAATCGGCATCTGCAAAAATTATATTAGGATTTTTACCCCCTAACTCTAATGAAACTTTCTTAAACATTGGTGCAGTTACTGTTGCAATATGTTTTCCTGTTATTGTCCCGCCTGTAAAAGAAATAATTGGCGTGTCCTTATGCATTGTTAGCGGGTCCCCAGTTTTAGCACCTAATCCATGTACAATATTTAAAACTCCTTTAGGCAATCCTGCTTCTATGCAAATTTTACTTAATAAATATGCTGTCATTGGAGTTACTTCTGAGGGCTTTGCTACAACAGTATTTCCAGATGCTAAAGCGGGTGCAATCTTCCAGGTAAGTAAATAAAGTGGTAAATTCCAAGGGGATATACACGCTGCTACACCTAAAGGTTTTCTAAGCGTATAATTAAGTGCCATACCATCCATATCATGGATTTGAGAACTATCATGTAGAATTGCTCCAGCAAAAAATCTAATGTTAGCAGGAGCTCTAGGAATATCTACACGAGCAGCTAAAGACTCTGGCTTCCCATTATCCTTACTTTCAGCTTTTATTAGATCATCTGAATATTTTTCAATAGTGTCAGCTAGCTTCATTAAAATATTAGAACGCTCCTGCTTTGGAGTTTTACTCCAACTAACAAAAGCTGTTTTGGCAGCCTGTATGGCTATATTAACATCTAATTTATCCGAATCTGGTATTAGTGAGTAGACTTTACCTGTTGAAGGATTGTAATTGTCAAGATAATTACCACTAATTGGCTCTACTAGCTTCCCATCTATATAGTTTAAAATTTTATCCATTATAAACTTTGTGTTCTTCCGCCATCAACTGGTAAATTAATTCCATTTATATAGGCTGCTGCAGGTGTACATAAAAAAGCAATAGCATTTGCTACCTCAAATGCTTCCCCAAATCTATTTGCAGGAACTGATGATCTCATAATAATAGATACTTCATCAATTGATTTTTGTTGTTTATTAGCCTTATTAATAATTATATTTTTTAATCTATTTGTATTTGTAAATCCAGGTAAAATATTATTAACTGTAATACCATGAGATCCTAATTCAATAGAAAGTGTCTTGGCCCAATTAGCGACAGCGGCTCTAATAGTGTTTGAAACACCAAGGCCAGGAATTGGTGCTTTTACAGATGTGGATAGAATATTAATAATTCTCCCAAAACCTACTTTTTTCATACCTTCGACTACTTTCTGTACTAAAATCTGATTATTCACTAAATGCATTTTAAAAGCGTCCTCAAATAATTGTTGATTTGCTTCTGAAATTAGGCCTGCTGCTGGGCCTCCAGTGTTGTTTATCAAAATATGATAAGTATCTGTAATTTCATTTAGCTTTTCTTTTAAACTTACAGAGTCATTAAAATCAACAACCAAGAAGTTATGTTTTTGGGCTTGTGATGTGTCCAAAGAACCTAGAACATCTTGCAACTTTGATTTATTTCTTGCAATTAATGTAATATTAGCTCCAAGCTTTGCAAGTTCAATTGCAGAAGCCTCACCAATTCCTTGTGTGCTTCCACAGACAATAGCATTTTTATTTTTTAAATCTAAATTCATTTATTATAAAATTATTTTTTTAGTTTATCTATTTGCTATAATTATAGCCAAGTTGATCTTTCGTGATTTTAGGTAAACTAGGTAAATATGATCTTGAAATCATTAACGTAGATATATTGGCTAAATCAGTAAAAAACTTATGTTTGTCAACAGTCTGCTTTAAATATCCTTGCCCAGAACTTCCTCCAGTACCAATTTTCAGTCCTAACATTTTCTCTACCATTTGAACATGTCTAAATCTCCATGTTGAGATTTTATGATCAAGCTCAACTAAACTTCTTAAAAATTGATAGGGAGAATGCAAAATTGGTTCATCTCGATATAAATTAATTAATAATGCTGACATTGTTGCTTTGTATGAAAGTCTAGTTTCACCATCTAACATAGCCTTATCATGTTCTCTTTTACTTAAAACTCGCTGAAAATATTTTCTATTCTGATCAATCATCTTTAATCGTAAATCTCGATCTTGATCGGTCAAATCCGCTGTTTGAATATTATTAATTTCTTTTTGCAACATTTCGTTAACCGATTGTTCATATTTTTTAATAAAATCAAATCCATCCATTTTTAAAAATGGTATTCTTTCTAACCATTTTTCAACTAAAGAAAATAATGAGTTATTTTCTTCCAACGCTAAGACCTCTTTTTTATGTTCTCCATCAAATTGAGAGTGATATGGGCATCCGCCAAACTGATGACGATTTTCTATTTTAAGTCCAAGTATTAATTCAATTTTTCTAAATTGATGTGATTGGAATCCAGATGCTGGAGATAAATAATCTCTAAAATCTAAAAAATCTAATGATGACATAGTCTCTAAAATATCTATCTGTCCAACAAGAGTTGTCAAGATTGTATTTACTCTATCCATCCTACCAACAACAATACCAATGGAACTTTCGTCTATCCTATCTGCCTCAAACAAAGTTATTGCTGAATTTAACTCATGTAGAATTTGTTTAAACCATAACTCATAGGTCTGATGTATAATAATAAAAAGCATTTCTTCATGAGCTTCACCTCCCTTTTCTTTACTTATTGGAGTTTGGGCATCAAGAATCTTGTCAAGAGACAAGTAATTTATGTAATGTACTGACAAAGGTTTATCTGACATTTTATTTTAATTATTCAGTAAAAGTAAGCAATATGAATTAAAAAATCAAAAGCATAAAAATTATTAATACATAACTAATAATGCTTAACGATTCAACCCAAAAAGAAAAAAATATATCACTCTTTCTTTCATTTGATTTAATAATAATACTTGATGAAAAAAAATAGAGAATGATTAATGCAATGAAATAAGGCAACATTAGTCCACTCTTTACATATTGAAAGAAATTAATTAAACTACAAAAAATCAAAGATGTTATTGCTATTATTTTGGATGTTTTAAGGCCGAAAAATAATGGTAGTGTTATTATAACCTCATTGTCATATCTTAAGTCTCTAATATCAAAGGGTATTGTTATAGCAAATACAAATAAAAATCTTGAAACAAAGTGTGAAGTAAAATCCAATGATAATAAAACGTTGTTTTCAGTTGCTAATAATAAAGTTGTACTAGAAGCCCAAATAAGTGAAATGATGAAAATTTTTAAAAAAGGTATTTTTCTTAAAAGAATTGGGTAAGCTAGAGAAATAAAGCCTATAATTAAAATAACAATTTGTGTTAATAGTTTAAATGCTAAAAATATCTTTAAACATATTATTAAACTTATACCCATTAAAAATAAAATAAGTTTTTGATGCTTGCCCAACCATTCTTTACGAATATGATCTACTCCATTTTGGATCCGAATAGTTCTTTGAAAATTATAAACAAATAGTGTAGAGAAAAACAAGAAAACACTTAAGTCAGGATTTTTAGTTTGTAAAATTAACTCTGAACTTAAAGCTAACGACATAACACAAAATGAAACAAGAATATTACTATAAATTAAAAAGTGTAATATTCTATTCACTTCAAAAACTAAATAACAATATTAATTATTCTTTTATGAATAACAATTACTTTTTTAGGTTGCTTTCCTGACAGATAATGTATTGTTTTTTCATACTTCATAACCTCATCTTGAATTTGTTCTATTGTCATCTCAGCGTCCATTTTAATCAAAAACCTTGTCTTTCCATTAAATGAAACCGGATAATTGATTTCATTTTCAACTACATAATTTGGATTAAATCTTGGAAAAATTGCTTGAGTTACTGAGCTTTTATTTCCTAATTTAAACCAAATTTCTTCCGAAATATGTGGAGCGTAAGAAGATAACAATATTGTGAAATCAGAAATAATTTCTTTACTATGACAATTTTGTTCCATTAACTCATTAATGCAAATCATAAATGTGCTAACAACAGTATTAAATGATAACCTTACAATTTCATCTTCAACTTTTTTTATCGTTTTATGCAAAGTTTTATAATTTTCTTTAGTAGGCTTGACATCAACAACACAAAAATTATTTTCAGAGTCATGAACTAATCTCCAAAATTTTCGTAGAAAATTATGAACCCCGTTAATCCCTTTTACATCCCAAGGTTTAAACTGTTCTAAAGGACCTAAAAACATTTCATATAAGCGAAGGGTATCTGCTCCATACTCTTCTACTAAATTATCAGGAGTTTGTACATTATATTTTGATTTTGACATTTTTTCAACTTCAAAGCCACAAATATATTTTCCCTCATCGTTTAAAATAAAATCTGCATTTTCATATTCATCTCTCCATTTTTTAAATGCAGTAATATCTAATATATCATTTTCAACATAGCTTATATCCACATGTAAACGAGTTGTTTTAAACTCTTTTCTTTTATCAAAACTTACAAAAGTATTAGTGTCTTTAACTCTATAAACAAAAGATGATCTACCTAAAATCATTCCTTGATTTAACATTTTTTTAAATGGCTCATCAAAAGAAATAAAGCCTCTGTCATATAAAAATTTAGTCCAAAAACGTGAATAAAGTAAATGCCCAACAGCGTGTTCAGCACCACCAATATATAAATCAACTTGGCCCCAATAATCTGATTTTTCTTTTGAACAAAAATAATCATTATTGTTTGGATCCATAAATCGTAAGAAATACCAAGAACTACCTGCCCAGCCAGGCATAATATTCATCTCCATTCTATCTCCTTCATATACATTCCAAGCTTCTTTTTTAGCTCTTGCTAAAGGTGGTTCTCCATTAGATGTTGGTAAATATTCATCTACTTTAGGAAGAGTAACATACTTGTTACCATCTAAAATATATGGAATTTCTTCTTTATAGTATATTGGAAATGGCTCTCCCCAATACCTTTGTCGGCTAAAAATAGCATCTCTAAGTCTATAGTTGATTGTCTCTTTTCCAAAGCCTTTCTTTTCAAGTTTAACTATTGATAAGTTTATTGCCTCATTAACTGTTAGTCCGTTTAAGAAATCAGAATTTGAAATTTTTACTTTTCTGTTTTCATTAGCACTTTGACTAATATCAATATTATCAAAAACATTAATTATATCAATATCAAAATGAGTAGCAAAATCCCAATCTCTTTGATCACCACAAGGAACAGCCATAATAGCTCCTGTTCCATAAGAAGCTAAAACATAATCTCCAATCCATATTTGAACTTTCTTATTAGTAAACGGGTGTATAGCATATGATCCAGTAAATACTCCACTTACAGTCTTTTCAGCCTGCCTATCTCTTTCTGTTTTTAGTTTTACTGTATTTACATACTCTGCAACATTTCCCTTGTGGCTTTCAATTGTTATTTTAGATACAAGATCATGCTCTGGAGCTAAAACTAAAAAATTTACTCCAAATATTGTATCAGGTCTAGTGGTAAAAACATCAATGATATCATTTGAATTCTCTATAATAAAACTAACTGAAGCTCCTTTTGATTTTCCTATCCAATTTTTTTGAATTTCTTTTATTGAATCTGACCAATCAACCTTATCTAATCCGGAAACTAGTCGGTCAGCGTAAGCAGTAATTCGAAGCGACCATTGCTTCATAAGTTTTTGAACTACTGGATAACCACCTCTTTCTGATAGACCATCTTTAACTTCATCATTAGCAAGTACTGTACCTAATTTTTCACACCAATTTACCCATGTTTCTGACAAGTATGCTAATCTATAATTTAATAATAATTTTTGTTGTTCTTTTATTGTAAAATCTTTCCATTCAAAAGAAGTGAATCTAGGTGTATTTTCATAACATGCAGCATTAGTGTTAGTATTTCCTGTTTTTTCAAAATCAGAAATTAACTCTTTAATTGGAATAGCTTTATCCCTTCCCCTGCAATAATAAGAATCAAAAAGTTGTTTGAAAATCCACTGAGTCCATTTATAATAATTAGGGTCTGATGTTTGTATCTCTCTGCTCCAATCAAAAGAAAATCCTATTTGATCAAGTTGTCTCCTGTATCTCTCTGTATTATCTTTAGTGGCAGTTTCAGGGTGTATTCCCGTTTGAATAGCATATTGCTCCGTAGGTAATCCAAAAGAATCATAACCCATTGGGTGTAAAACATTAAAGCCCTTTAATCTTTTATATCGTGCATATATATCAGAAGCAATATAACCTAAAGGATGGCCTACATGTAATCCTGCCCCAGATGGATACGGGAACATATCTAAAACATAAAATTTTTCCTTTGCTGAATCATCATCAACTTTGTAGATATTGTTTTGCATCCAGTATTTCTGCCATTTCTTTTCTAAACTTCTAAAATTATAATCCATCATATTAAATAAATATGTGCGCAAAGTTAATTAATAAGCTCAATTAGTAAATTGTATTTTTATATTTTAGCAAAATCTATGAGCCAATCAAAAAATAAATTGCTAAGTGTTAAAGTAATCTCTTCATCTATATCAGTAACAATGAGTTTATCACTTGTTTTATTTGTTGTCGGATTAATAGCTTTAATTATAGTTAATGCACAAAGGCTAACTGATCATGTAAAAGAAAATATTGGTTTTACTATTATGTTAGAAAATGAAATTACCGAAATCGAATCTATCAAATTTCAAAAAGAATTAGATGCTTCAAATTTTGTTAAAAGCACAGCATTCATCACAAAAGAGCAAGCCACAGAACAATTAAAAGAAGATCTAGGAGAAGATTTTGTAGAATTTATTGGGTATAGTCCTCTGTTATCTTCAATAGATGTGAAAATAAACGCAGAATATGCAAATAGTGACAGTCTTGTAAAGCTTTCAAAAGAATTAACTGAAAAACCTATTGTTTTTGAAGCTTATTATCAAAAAGATTTAATTGATAAATTAAACAGCAACGTAGCTAAAATATCATATTTCTTATTAATTTTTTGTATTCTACTTTTTATTATAGCATTTGCACTAATTAATAACACTATAAGACTATCAGTTTATTCAAAAAGATTTTTAATTAGAACTATGAGGCTTGTAGGAGCAACAGATAGATTTATTCAAGCTCCAATGATTTCAAAAGCATCTTATCAAGGAGTTTACAGTTCTATTTTTGCTATTTTTATGCTTATAGGAGCCATACAGTTCATCCAAAGTAATTCTTCAAATTCTTTAAATATTGAAGACTTAAAAACAATAGGGATTGTCTTTTTAATTATTTTTATTTTTGGAATCTTATTAAGCGTATCATCAACATATTTTGCAGTAAAGAAATATATCAAATTAAACGAAAACGAACTTTACAACTAAAACAATTACCATGGATTTTGCATTTAAAAAAAGAAATTATATTTTATTAATTATAGGCTTAGTATTTATTGCTAGTGGACTTATTCTTATGATTGGAGGGGGGTCTGAAGATCCTACAAAATTTTCTGATGAAATTTTCAATTTTCGTAGATTAACACTTGCACCAGTATTATTAGCCATTGGTTTTATTTTCGAAATTTATGCAATAATGTATAAGAGTAAACAAGATTAATAATGGATATAATTAATGCCATTTTACTAGGAATAGTACAGGGGCTTACAGAATTTTTACCGGTAAGTAGTAGTGGACATTTAGAAATTGTAAAAGCTATTCTTGGTGAAGATAAAGTTGGTAAAGAAAGTATGTTAATGACTGTTGTGTTACACTTCGCTACCGCTTTGTCAACTATCTTTGTTTTTCGTAATGAGATCAAAAAAATTTTAATAGGATTATTACAATTTCAAAATAATGAAGAATTTAAATTTTCTTTTAAAATTATTATATCAATGTTGCCAGCTGCTTTTGTAGGCGTTTTCTTTGATAAAGAAGTTGAAACTCTTTTTGGAGGCGCATTAACTTTGGTAGGTTGTATGTTGATTATTACTGGAATACTACTATTTCTTGCTGATAAATCAGTAAATACTAAAAAAAATATTGGCATTAAGGAATCAATATTAATTGGTATATCTCAAGCAATTGCTATTTTACCTGGAATATCAAGGTCTGGTGCTACAATTTCTACATCAGTACTATTAGGTATAGATAGAGAAAAGTCAGCTAGATTTTCTTTTCTTATGGTAGTACCATTAATTTTTGGCAAAATGGCAAAAGATATATTTTCAGGTCAAATCATAATTGGAGACGCTAATTTTCTATCACTATTAATAGGATTTATATTCGCTTTTATTACAGGAATGATGGCATGTAAATGGATGATTAAACTTGTTAAGAATAGTAAACTAAAATATTTTTCTTACTACTGTTTCATTGTTGGCGGGTTAGTTGCATTCGTATCATTTCTGTAAAATGAATTTATTTCAAACAACCGCAGAAAAATTTTTGGAAGGACAAATGTTGCTAATTGAGAAGCCAATAGGATGGTCATCATTTGATGTTGTTAAAAAGATAAAATATCTTATTCGAAAAAGATATAATATAAAAAAAATAAAAGTTGGTCATGCAGGTACACTTGATCCACTAGCGTCAGGATTGTTAATAATCTGTACGGGTAAATTCACAAAAAAAATTTCAGAAATACAAGAGCAAAGGAAAATTTATACGGGTATTATAACTTTAGGAGGAACAACTCCATCTTTTGATCTTGAAACTGAAATAGAAAAAAATTATAAAACAGATCATATCTCTGAAAATCTTATCAAAAAAACGACTATGAAATTTTTAGGAGAAATAAATCAAGTTCCTCCAATTTTTTCTGCCCTAAAAAAAGATGGAGAACGATTGTATGAGAAAGCTAGAAGAGGTGAAAAAATTAAAATAAACAGTAGAAAAGTTACTATCTACAAATTTGAAAGCAAGCTATTACATAAAGTAAATGTTCACTTTAAAATAGAGTGCAGTAAAGGAACTTATATTAGATCAATAGCAAATGATTTAGGAGCTGCTTTAAATTGTGGTGGATATCTGTCAAAACTCTGTAGAACAGATATTGGAGAGTTCAGTCTATCTAATGCGATGAGTATTAATAGTTTTGAGGACCATATAAATACTTAATTTTACTTGACTTCTGGCTTTTGATATATTATATTTGCCGGCATTAATTCAATTCCTTTAAAAGATGAAATTTAAACTATCCATGTTCAGTCTTGATCTTCCTGAATCAAGAATTGCAAATAAACCAGCAAGTGAAAGAGAAGATGCAAAGCTTATGATTGTCCACAAAAATAGTGGAGAAATTGAACATAAATCAGTATCTGATTTAAAAGATTTCTTCGTTGAAGGTGATGTAGTTGTCTTAAACAACACTAAAGTATTTCCAGCTAGATTACATGCCAACAAAGAAAAAACAGGTGCAATGATTGAGGTTTTTCTTTTGAGAGAATTAGATAAAGAAAATAGAGTATGGGACGTTCTTGTGGATCCTGCTAGAAAAATTCGAATAGGCAACAAATTATTTTTTGGAGAAAATGATGATTTAATTGCAGAGGTAATAGATAATACTACATCTAGAGGACGTACATTAAGATTTTTATTTGATGGCACACATGAAGAATTCAAGGAATCTATTTCTGCCCTTGGAGAAATGCCAATTCCTAAACACTTAGGTCGGTCGGCAAGTGCAATGGATAATGAAAGGTACCAAACTGTGTATGCAAAACATGAAGGAGCAGTTTCTGCTCCAAGTGCAGGCTTACACTTTAGTAAGATTTTAATGAAACAATTAGAGTTAAAAGGTATTGAATTTGCTGAAACAACCCTTCATGTTGGACTTGGGACATTTCAACCTATTATGGTAGAAGATTTATCGAAACATAGAATGGACTCAGAAGAAATAATTATTCCAGAGCGTGCTGCACATCAAATAAATACTGCAAAGTCAAAAGGCAAAAGAATATGTGCAGTTGGTACAACAGTAATGAGGACCTTAGAATCATCCGTTTCAACAAAAAATGAAACTTTACCTTATGAAGGTTGGACAAATATATTTTTATTTCCGCCTCACAATTATAGAATTGCAAATTGTATGCTTACAAACTTTCATCTTCCTCAATCTGCCTTAATGATGCAGGTTGCTGCATTTTCTGGTTTAGAACTTTTAAAAAAAGCATATAAAGAAGCTATTAAAAAGAAATATAATTTCCACACCTACGGTGATGCAATGCTGATTATTTAAATGAAAAGAATTGCTTTAATAGTTGCTGGGGGGAAGGGTGAGCGAATGAAATCTAATACCCCAAAACAATTTATAGCAATAAATAAACTTCCTATTTTAATGCATACAATAAGGCAATTCTCTCATTTAGATGAAATTGTTTTAGTACTTCCTCAAGATCAGTTTAAATTTTGGGGAGATCTTTGCAAAAAATATAATTTTACTGAAAAATATACTTTAGTTAAAGGAGGAAAATCACGATTTCATTCAGTTCAGAAAGGACTGCAAAGTATTAATAAAGATGGGATTATAGCAATACATGATGGAGTCCGTCCACTCATTTCAAGAAATTTAATTGATACCTTAACTACTCAAGTCAAAGAAGGATTTGGGATTATTCCAGTTATCCCCTTTAGTGATTCAGTCCGTAAAATAGAAAACGGAGTTTCAATGCACATTCAAAGAAGTAATCTTTATAAAGTACAAACTCCGCAATGCTTTATTAATAAAAATATCCAAAAAGCATATAAACAAAAGTTCTCTCATAAATTCACAGATGACGCGTCAGTTTTTGAATCAAATGGAGGTAAAATAAAAACCATATTAGGAGATATCAAAAATATGAAAATTACTACTTCTGAAGATTTGAAAATTGCTGGTGTTTTAATGTGAAAATTTATTCCACTATTTTTCAATTTTCTAAATTATCTTTAAGAGATTACTATTAGATCTAATTTTTAAACCATCTAAATTTTGGATCAAATTAACTCCTGGATTTTTGCCCTCAGTAAATGACCCTAAATCTGTAAAACCTAAAATCTCAGCACCATTTTTTGAGGCTATTTGTAAAAGAGTGTTTAAATTAAATTTGGAATTATCTTGAATGATTTTAAGCTCTTCTAAAATAGAAAGTGAATTGTTAGACGCCAAACTGTCAGTACCCACACAAAGCTTAGTAGAATCGAAAAGTGAATAGTCTGGAAGTGAATTTTCTATATATAAATTTGCTTTAGGACAAGTACAATAATAATTTTCTTTTAGATCATCTTCATTAGCAAATGTATTGTGAACCAATAGAATTTTTTTTGTTGCAAGCTCTAATAGGCTATCTAAAGTTTTGTTTCTTTTTTCCCAGATTTCATGAGAAGCATTTAATTCTTGAAGCCAATCTTTAAAAGCTCCTTTTTTATGTTCAAAAAGTTCATTCTCAAGCTTTGACTCATTCATGTGTATTGTTATCAAATCATCTTTAATGTCTAAATTATTTGTAATTGAACGCATGAGGTTCGGTAAAACAGAATAAGAGGCATGAGGGGTAATGGTAGCTTTTTGATTAAGTTCTCTAAACTGTTTTCGTAAATCTATAGCTTTTATTATAATAGAATCTACTGTACTATTTGTTACTCCAAAAACCTCAATGAAATTATAATATCTAAGATTATTTTTAGTCTTTTGATTAATTGTATCATTAGTATTACAAATATCACCTACACCGACGATTCCATTTTTAATCATTTGTTTCTCTGCTAAATCAATAGCAACATTAATTTGTTGTTTAGAATAATTATTTCTTTGTTTAATATTTGAGATAAAATCTATAATTCCTTTCCCTTTTGTAGTCATACCTTTTAAATGACTAAGCTCTAAATGACAGTGTGAATTAACAAATCCTGGACATAAAATTCCATTATAAACTTCAAGCTTTCTTTCTGAAACAAGCTTTCTTTGTTTTAGAATTGCTACTACATCTCCTTTGTCATTAACTTGTAGAACTCCTTCTTTTAGTGGGTTTTGGTTTAATGGAAATAAATAATCTGCAGTTAGAAATCGCATATGCAAAAGTAATATATCTTTGCAAAAAATTATGGATAAGAAAAAAGATATACGAAATTTAAAACTGATAGAAATAACGAATTTCTGCAATGATAACAACTTACAAAAATTTAGAGCTAAACAAATATGGGAGTGGTTATATAAAAAAAGAGTTATTTCTTTTCAAGAAATGACATCATTATCCAAGCAAATTCGAGATCTTTTAAATACACATTTTACTTTAAATGCAGTTAAGATGCATAAAGCGGAAAGAAGTATTGATAAAACTATAAAATATAGTTTTCAACTACATGATAAGCTATTAGTAGAAGGGGTATTAATTTCATCTTTGAAAAGATTAACTGCATGTATTTCATCACAAGTTGGATGTAGTCTGGCTTGTGAGTTCTGTGCGACTGGTACATTAAAGTTAGAAAGAAACCTAACGGCTGCTGAAATCTATGATCAAGTTTACATATTGAATGAAGAAGCGATTTCAAATTTTGGTAAACCATTAACAAATATAGTGTACATGGGAATGGGAGAGCCTTTACTAAATTATAAAGCTGTTATAAATAGTATAGATTTAATTACTACAGAACAGGGTCTTGGTATGTCGCCCAGAAGAATCACAGTATCTACGGCAGGAATTTCTAAAATGATAAAAAAATTAGCTGATGATGAAGTTAAATTTAATTTAGCTATATCATTACACTCAGCAAGTGACTCAAAACGTGAATTACTAATGCCAATAAATAAAAAAATTAACTTAGAGGAACTTAGAGAATCAGTAAGATATTTTTATGATAAAACATCTAGTAGAATTACTTATGAATATATTCTATTTAAAGATTTAAATGACAGCTTAGAAGATGCGCAAAAACTTGCAAAATTTGCCAGGGCTAGTCCTTGTAAAATAAATCTTATTGAGTATAATAGTGTTGATGATCTACCTTATGAAAAGTCATCAAATAGAGTTACAGATAATTTTACAGGGTATCTTGAAAAGCAAAATATCATTGTGAATCTAAGAAAAAGTAAGGGGAAAGATATTTCAGCTGCTTGTGGTCAGTTAGTAAATAAACTCAAGTAAGTTTTAAAACAAAAAAGAGATAGACTTAGATTTGAATTGCTGTATATTTGCGATACTTCTTTAAATTTACTGTGTCAATAATAAGAAAAATACAAGCTCCTATTAAAACAGAGATGAACTTATTTGAAGATAAGTTCAAAAAATCTCTATCAAGTAATATTATTTTACTTGACAAAATAATGCACTACATTATCAAAAGAAAGGGTAAGCAGATGAGACCTATGTTTGTTTTTCTTACTGCTAAACTTTTTAATAAATTTAATGAAAAAACATACAGAGCCGCTTCAATGATTGAATTACTACATACTGCCACTCTAGTTCATGATGATGTAATTGACGAAGCGAACTTCAGAAGGGGTGTTTTCTCTATTAATGCACTTTGGAAAAATAAAGTAGCCGTATTAGTTGGTGATTTTCTTTTAAGTAGAGGTTTATTACTTGCTGTTAAAAATAAAGAATATGAGCTTTTAGAAATAATGAGTGCGACTGTTCAGGATATGAGCGAGGGTGAATTACTACAAATAGAAAAAGCTAGAAAATTAGATATAACAGAATCCGTTTATTATGAAATAATTCGTAAGAAAACAGCATCATTAATTGCTGCCTGCTGTTCAAGTGGTGCAAATTCTGTTGAAGAGAGTAATATTATGATAGAAAAAATGAGAGTCTTTGGAGAGACAGCAGGAATTGCATTCCAAATTAAAGATGATTTATTTGACTATTCAAAAAACACATTAATTGGCAAATCCACTGGAATTGATATTAGAGAACAGAAAATGACTCTTCCTTTAATATATACACTAAACTCTGTAGATAAAAAATTGAAAAATTATATTATTAATATAATTAAAAATCATAATAAGAATGAAAAGAAAGTTGGAGAAGTTATTGAATTAGTTAAGCAAAATGGAGGATTAGATTATGCCAAAAAAATAATGCTCAAATTTTATAATGAAGCTTTAGAAATTTTAGGTGATTTTGAAGATAATGAGGCTAAAACATCTTTGCAGTTATTATTAGATTATGTTATAAATAGAAAAAAATGATTCCGCAAGATACGATAGATAGAATTTTTGAGGCAGCAAGAGTAGAAGAAATTGTTGGTGATTTCGTTGAGTTAAAAAAAGCAGGTGTTAACTATAAAGGAAGATGTCCATTTCATGATGAAAAGACTCCCTCATTTGTAGTTTCTCCGACAAAAGGTATTTATAAATGTTTTGGATGTGGGAAAGGAGGAAATAGTATTATGTTCTTACAAGATTTGCAAAGTGCCAGTTATCCAGAAGCTTTAAGGTACGTAGCTGAAAAATATAATATTGAAATTATAGAAGAATCTCTTACTCCTGAGCAAGCAAGTAAAATATCTGCAAAAGAAAGTCAATTTATTGCAACAAAATATGCTAATGATTATTTTCAAGATTGTCTTTGGAAGACAGAAGAAGGCAAAACAATTGGGTTAAGTTATTTTAAAGAAAGAGGATTCTCAGAAGAAATTATAAAAGAGTTTAAACTTGGTTACAGTCTTAAAAAACAAAATTCATTTGAAAATGCCGCTATAAAGTCAGGTTATGATAAAAAAGTTTTGCTTGAATCCAGTCTAATTGGACAAAATGATGATGGGAAAAGTTATGACAAATTCAGAGAACGAATTATTTTTCCAATTCACTCATATTCAGGAAAAGTTCTAGGATTTGGGGGACGATCTTTTAGTCCAGAAGCAAAATCAAAATACTTGAATTCTGGTGAAACATTAATTTATGATAAATCTAAAATTCTATATGGATTGTATGCTTCAAAGAAAGCAATTAGTAAGAATGATAAATGTTTTATTGTAGAAGGGTATACAGATGTTATATCAATGCACCAAAATGGAATTGATAATGTAGTTTCAGCATCAGGTACAGCTCTAAGCTATTCACAAATAAATCTAATTAAACGCTTAACAAATAATGTTGTTTTATTATTTGATGGTGATAAAGCTGGAATTAAAGCTACGATACGTTCGATAGATATTTGCGTGAAAGGAGAAGTAAATGTTAGAATTGTATCATTTCCTGAAGGGGAAGATCCTGATTCATTTTCAAAAAAATTATCTGCAATTGAATTTCAAGATTTTTTAGAAAAAAAATCTATCAATTTTGTAGACTACTTAATTGACATTTATAAACTTAATGATCAAACAGACCCAGCTAAAATAATTGATATAAAAAAGAAAATAATATTTAGTATCTCAGAAATTCCTGATGTTTTTAGTAGAGAAGAATACTGTAAAATTTACCATTCAAAATTAGATTTATCAGAGCAAGCGCTCTTAAAGCAAGTTATTAAGGCAAGATCAATTATAAAGAGTAGTACCTTAACTAATAAAAAAAATAAACCTGAAGTAAAAAATAAGAAAGCATACACTAATAAAAATCAAATTAAATTAGAAAAACAAGAAGAAGAGATTCTTAGAATATTAATCAATCATGGAAATAAAACTTTTATAAATAATGATAAAGAAGAAAGTGTTGCATCGATGATAATTAATGAATTACACCAAGATAAAATCGAACTTTCAAATACAATTCATAAGAATTTATATAATACAATTATTAAAATTATAAATGAGACGAATAAAATAGATATAAATCTACTTTTAAATAATATTGATAATAAAATTAGTAAGTTAACAGTCGATTTAGTTGCTGAAGCGCATAATATTAGTGATAACTGGAAACAACAGCACAATATATTAACAGGAAGAGAAGATGAAAAATTATATAAAACAACTGAAAAAGCTATATTATCTTTAAAAAAAGAAATTGTTGATCATAAAATTTCACAAATACAGACAAAAATTAAAGATGGAGCTATTACTAAAAATGAAATAAAGAACTTAGGATCATTAATAAAAATTAAAACTCAAATTTCTAAAGTCCTTGGCAGAAATATTGGATAAAAACATAAAATTAGTTGACTGATCTCTTTATATCCTTTAAAATTAATTGAAGATTTTTTCTTCCATTCCATTCATTTTCAGAAATAGAGTAACAGATATCAAATTTATTTGGTTTCTTCACTATATCAAATTGATTACCCATGCCAAACCCAATTGCTTGTAAAGTACTTTCTTTAGTTTTAGCAATTAGTTTTAAATGTGACTTATCTGAGCCAATCCTTTTACTATGTCCATTTTCAGAAATTTGAGTACTCAAAAAAATTGGAGATAAATTTTTAGGTCCAAAAGGAGCAAATTGTTTTATTATTCTAAAAAGCTTTGGATTAACATCAACCAAATCAATATCAATATCAATATCAATTTTTGGTGTCAATTGATCGTTAGTGATAGTAGCAGCAACCTCTTTCTCAAATTCAGCAATAAATTCAACAAGGTTTTCTGATTTAACACTCAATCCTGCTGCATACTTGTGCCCTCCAAATTTTTCACATAAGTGAGAGCATTTTAAAATTGCTGAGTATAAATCAAAATTATGAACTGATCTTGCTGATCCAGTAAATATACCATCATTTTCAGCAAAAACAATTGTTGGCTTATAATGTTTTTCAATTAGGCGAGAAGCTACTATTCCGACGACTCCTTTATGCCAATCCTTACTAAAAACAACTGTAGAACTTTTATTTTTATCAACCATTTTTAAAGCTTCCTGTGTTATACTCACATCAAGCTCCTTTCTGGATTTATTATTTGAATCAATATTATTAGCAAGTTCTTTTGCTCTTAATGAGTCAACTTCAACTAAAATTTCAACAGCTTTACTAGCGTGCTCAATTCTTCCTGCAGCATTTATTCTTGGGGCAATACCAAAAACAATATCAGTCATACTAAGTTCATTTGAATAAGATGTTAAATTTATTAGAGCCTTCAAGCCTTCTCTTGGAGATGAATTAATTTGTTTTAGACCATAGAATGATAATACTCTATTTTCACCCGTCATATCTACAATGTCAGCTCCAATACTAATAGCTAATAAATCCAAAAGATCAATGATTTCAATAAATTTAATATTATTTTTATTACAATAAGCTTGAATTAACTTAAACCCGACTCCACATCCTGATAATTCTTTATACGGATAGTTACAATCTAATTGTTTAGGGTTTAATATTGCAATAGCATTAGGCAGTTTAGTCGCAGGTGTATGATGATCACAAATAATAAAATCAATTCCTTTTGTGTTGGCATAATTGACCTGTTCAGAAGCTCTAATACCACAATCAAGAGTTATTATTAAAGGAATTTGATTGTCATGAGCATAATCAATTCCTTTTAATGAAACTCCGTAACCTTCATTATATCTACATGGAATATAATACTCAATATTCTTAGTAAATCTTTTAAGAAATATATACATCATTGCAACAGATGTTGTGCCGTCAACATCATAATCACCATAAATTAGTATTTTTTGTTTTTGACTTAGTGCTTTTTCAATTCTATTAACAGCTAGATCCATGTTTTTCATCAAATAAGGGTCATGAAGATCAGAAATTTGTGGTCTAAAAAAAGATTTTGCATCATCAAAAGTATTAATACCTCTTAATATTAATAGTTGACTAATAATATTACTGACACCTAAATCAACTGCAAGTTTTTTAACTAAGTTTTCATCACATTTTCTTTTTTGCCACAATTTTTCCATTATCTCATAATTTCTGTTTGTTTAATAATGGAATATTTATGAATAAGCTCAAAAATATCTTGAATCATTTTTTCATCTAATTCTAATTCTTTTGCAATTAATGTTCTAGTTTTAATTATTTCAAACCATCTTTCAATTTGAAAAATAGTTAACTTATTTTTACTCTTAAAATTTGCAATTGTCTCAACAATTTTTTTCCTATTGTTTAATTGAACAATAATTTTATGATCTAAAATATCAATTTCATTTCTAAATTGTAATAATTCATCTTTAAAAGCTTCGTCTCTTAGTTTAGTATCCCTAAGAACTAAATTATTAAGAATTTTATGCAGTTGTTTTGTTGTTACTTGTTGTTTATGATCACTTAAAGCAAATTTAGGATTAAAATGAGTTTCAATCATTAACCCGTCAAGATTAATATCCATTGCAGTTTGAGCAATATCCTCGACTAGAGATGATTTTCCAGCAATATGAGAAGGGTCACATATTATTGGTAAATCTTTTATTTCTCTTCTAAGTTTGATAGGAAGTTCCCATTTAGGTTCATTTCTAAAAGCTGATTCATTATAGCTATAGAAACCTCTATGGATTGCAGCTAAATTATTTATTCCGACCTTATTTAATCTCTCAAGTGCTCCAACCCATAATCCTATTTCAGGATGTATTGGATTTTTAACAAAAACAGGTATATCTACACCTCTTAAAGACTCCGCTATTTCTTGAACATAAAATGGATTTACAGTTGTTCTTGCTCCTATCCATAGCATATCAATTCCTGCTTTTAAACAAATTTCAACATGCCTAGGAGTTGCAACTTCTGTAGAAACTTTTAATCCTGTAGCAGATTGAACTTTTTGTAGCCATTTAATTGCAATTTCCCCATATCCTTCAAAAGCATTTGGATTAGTTCTTGGCTTCCATGCCCCTGCTCTAAAAACATCCGTTACTAATTTTATATCATTAGCAATTTTAAGAACTTGAGATTCAGATTCTGCACTGCAAGGTCCAGCTATCACGTAAGGCTTCTTATTAATATTATTTTTTAAATTCATTTCTTTCCTTCAACAACAATTACAAATTCTCCTTTTGGTTTCTTTAATTTAAACTGTGATATTAAATCTGAGATTGTCCCTCTTTGAGTCTCTTCATAAAATTTACTAATTTCTCTAGAAATAGAGACGCGCCTTTTATCACCAAAATATTCTAAAAACTGAGTTAAAGTTTTAATAATTCTGTGAGGCGATTCATAAAAAACTAATGTTCTAACTTCATCTGACAAACTAAGTAAACGCGTTACTCTACCTTTCTTTAAAGGTAGAAAGCCCTCAAAAAGAAACTTGTCTGTTGGCAATCCAGAATTAATTAATGCAGGAATAAAAGCTGTAGCACCTGGCAAACAATCAACTTCTATTTTTTCTTTAATACACTCTCTTATTAACAAAAATCCTGGGTCAGATATTGCAGGTGTACCTGCATCTGAAATTAAGCCAATACTCTCCCCTCCCTTAAGTCTTTTAATATATTTTTGCAGGACTTCATGCTCATTGTGCATATGAAATGAAGACATCTGAGTATTAATGTTATAATGAATAAATAATTTTTTAGAATTTCTGGTGTCTTCTGCTAAAACTAAATCTACTTCATTAAGTAAACGAATTGCTCGTAAAGTAATATCCTCTAAATTACCAATTGGAGTTGGAATAATAAATAGTTTTGACATTCTGTAAAATTAGATAAATAGTGGGTAAAATTCAAATTTTGGCGATATCCTTATTGTAGGGGCTGGGAAGTGCATATAATTTAACCAATGTGACACTTTTTTACCTAATGGTGAGTTCCAATTTTTTAACATCTTTGGAAGATCATAATCAAATGCTATATAAAATTCTCTGTTTCCGCCTGTTTTTGATAGATTATCATCTAAGTACTGAGTGTCATCTATCCCATATCCTATAGCAAGATTTAACCAGTCTGGCCAGCAACATAAATCCAGAAAATGATTAATATCAAATGTCATCCAATAAGTTTGATTAGGATAATCATCCTGCCAAGCAAAACTACTAGTTTCTTTTCCCCTCTGTTGATCAAGTTGCCAATAAATATTAGAGCGTTTATAATAAGATAATTTAAAGCTAATAGCACTAAAGTCTTTATTATGGTGTTGCAAAACTGGCCATAATGATCCAGCTGACCCTAAAGCTAAGTCCCATTTACTAAATCCCCAATATGGTGCATATGCATCCTTCATTTCTATAGCTAATTGTAACCCTGTGCCAAATGCAGCACCATACCAAAGTGCTTTTGTAGTTTTCATGCCTGTCCATCGCATAGAAGAAGAGAATAGATCTGAGGCTTGTAATCCACCTAAGAAATGTCCAGCTTTATCTAAATTTAAAGCATAGGTTAAATCAGATCCATCATCGAAATGAAAAGGTATTTGTTCTGCAGACCACCAAGCATTTTGAACATATAAATAAGATGCAACAAGACCACTTGCAAGGCTACTACTAACTAAAAAAAAGCGCTTTTTATTTATATAATTAGTATCTGTTTGAGCAAGAACAGTATTTGATAAAAATATCAATATACTTAATAATAACAATGTGATTTTTTTCATATAAATTGAAAATCCTTTTTATACATTTGTTAGCAAACTTAACAAAAGAAATTAGTTATAATGTTTATAGATTCACAAATAGAAAGTCAAAAGTTAAAAGGAAGTATTGAAATTATTTGTGGTTCAATGTTTTCAGGCAAAACTGAAGAACTTTTAAGAAGATTAAAACGTGCTGAACTTGCAAAACAAAAAATTGCCGTTTTTAAGCCACTAATTGACACTCGATATGATGCTAGAAAAATAGTTTCTCATGACTCTAACGCAATAAAATCAAAACCCGTTAAATTAGCAACTGAAATATTAGATAAAATTGATAATGCTGAGGTAATTGCCATAGATGAAGCACAATTTTTTGATGAAGAATTGATTCGCATCAGCAACCTTTTAGCAAATCAAGGTAAAAGAGTGATAATAGCTGGTCTAGATATGGATTTTAAGGGAAAGCCATTTGGAATAATGCCAGGTCTTTTAGCTATTGCAGAACATATAACTAAAGTTCATGCCATATGTATTGAATGTGGTACCGCTGCTAATCACTCATATAGATTGACCAAAAATCAGCAATTAATAGAGCTTGGAGATAAGCTAGAATATAAAGCGTTATGTAGAAATTGTTTCTTTGAAAAAGAAGATAATGGAAGCTAATGAAACAATATTATATATTGATTTAAAAAAATTAGAAAGTAATTTTCAATATTTTAATAATTTAATTAAATCTAAAACTAAAATTATTGCTGTTGTTAAGGCATTTGGATACGGCCATGGTGATGTAGAAATTTCACGAAAATTAGAATCCTTAGGAATTTATGCCTTATGGGTTAGCGACTTTGAAGAAGGTGTTGAGCTGAGAAAGGCTGGTATTAAGTGTAAAATTATTATTGCAAATCCAGGAACAAAAAGCTACAAAACAATTCTAAAATATAAACTTGATGTCGTAGTCTACAGTAAAAAAATATTGAATTTGTATTGTAATAACAAAAACCCGATTGATATTCATTTGAAGATTAATACTGGAATGAATAGATATGGATTTGATGAAAAAGATATTGATGAAATTTATTCAATCATTAAAAAAAATAAGCACCTCAATTTATTATCAATCTGTTCTCATTTAGCATCTTCTGAAAGAAATGATGCTAGAAGACTTAACTTATTACAACTTAAAAAATTTAGCTCTATAAATTCAAATTTTAACAAAAAATGTGAAAAAAAAATCAGTTTTCATATTTTAAATTCTCATGGTTTATTAAATTATCCAGAATATAAGTATGATTTTGTTAGAATTGGCATTGGCTTATATGGATCAGCAAATGATATAAATTTAAAGCAAATAAGTAAATTAATATCTGTTGTTTCACAAATAAGAGAAATAGAAAAAGGTTCTAGTGTTGGATACGGATCTTCATATATTGCTGAGAAAAAAATAAAAATGGCTATAATCCCAATTGGTTATGCTGATGGGTTAAACAGAAAATTAGGGTGTAATAATGGAATGGTTCTAATAAAAAATAATAAATGTAAAATTATTGGTGAAATTAGTATGGATAGCTTAGCTGTCAATATTTCAGATTTAAATGTTAAAGAAGGTGATAAAGTAGAAGTTTTTGGTGAAAATCTTTTAGTAGCTGAGATTGCCAGCAAAATAAATACCATTCCTTATGAAATATACTCTACATTAAATAGGAGAATTAAGCGGGTTTATTTAAACTAAATCTCATGACTAAAAGTAAATAAAAAAAGGTAAAGAAGATTACTCCAGCTTGTCTCTCAAGCATAGATTCAGTTAAAAAACTCATTGCTATGAGAAACAAAAATGCCGAAACAATAAAATCTTTTTTTATAATTGAAACAATAAATAAATGTGATAAAAGGTAGATTAATATAATCAGTCCAAAACAACCAACTGTTGCAAATGTCTGTAAATATTGATTATGGAAATTATATTTTTTTTTGGCAAAGAACCGGTATTTATTAATTTGTTGTATTAAAATATTTTCTGATTCTTTCTTTAATTTGGTATGATCACTTGTTAATTTTTTTACTTGTGTATTTAGATACTTGTTATTTGCTTTTAAAATATTAACAGTTGAGTCAACTGCATGATCTGTAATTGGCTTACTAGATTCTTTAGAATAGGAAGATACTAAAACATCTTTAGCATCACCAACTCCAACTCCAAACAACCAATTATACTTAATAACATCAATTGCTTTTTTCCAAATAAATTTTCTGGGATCTGAATTTTGTGAATCATTTCCAATACTACTAATATGTGAAACAGTTTGCTTATACCTATTATTTAAAACAGATGGAGTGCTTACTAAAAAATACGACACCACAAAAGCTAAAATAGTATACAAAAAACCAAGATATATTTTCTGTTTTAAATAATAATGAAAAATCAGAAATATTGGTGTCACTACGCTCAAACATAACATTTGCATTCTGGAAGATAATAGGAACAAGAATAAAAATTGCAGTGCAATTAGAAATGAGAAAATCCAATTATGTGAGTATTCTTTATTTAAATAAATATAAACTAGAATAAAAATAGAAAAACTAGTAAAGGTTGCTTGATATGCTGTATGCATGTTAACTGTTAATGAACCATAAAAAAATTCATTAATACTTCTAGTATTTAAATAGTTGAATAAAGCATCAAAAAAACAATAACAATTCAGAACTATAACTGACAGAGAAAATGCCAAAAGTAATTTGTTAATTTCCTTAATCGATAATGGCTCATGAGATAACATTATTAATGGAAGAATTAATATTGGTATTTTAAGAACTAAATCTGCTATAGCAAATGATTGGTTCTCTGACCAAAAAAAACTTAATGCATAAAGTATATAAAAAATGATAAATGCTAAAAAAAAACTATTGCTAGAAATACTTTGTATCACTTTTTTGAATTTAGTCGTGAAGATCCAATTTAAAAATAGTGCACATAAAGCAACCTTATAAATTACTATTTGGAAACCTATACCAATGACAAATATCATTAGCAATATGAAATAAAAATTTTTTTTGTTAATGCTAAACACTATTCTTTAGCGCTTAAGATATACTGATACTTCTCTGTGTCTTTTAAAATTTTAATAGCTTCTACTACCTCGTTATCAAAACTTAAACCAGCAAGAATCCTTCCTTTCTGATAAAAATATCTACTCATTATCTCTCCAGTTAGAATCTGTTTAATATCATCTTTACTATTTAATAAATCATCACTTTTATTATTAATCATTTTATTAAAAAGAGAGTCATACTCAACAGAAAAAGAAGTAAAATATTTTTCTTTTTCAGCTTGTTTTTTCAATTCTGCCAGTACTTTCTCTGTCTCTGTCTGATATGAGTAATCTTTGTCTTTTATATATTTTGTAAAATCAATAAAATCTGATTCATTAAAAATGAAATTAGGTGAAATTGAATCGTGTGAAAGACGATAATCTGTTGCATAATTAAAAAATAATCTTTCTTTCACTAAAGAGCCAATAATCATGCCATATTTATCTTTATTTATAACTATATCTGGAAGTATGCCACCTCCATCTTTAACCATCCTACCATTTCTTGTCTTATATGTCGTCATTAAAGAATCCGGAATTTTCCCTACGCTTCCATCTTGATTTCTATGCGAATAATCTAAAGCTTGTATACATCTCCCACTTGGAATATAATATTTAGCAACAGTAAGTTTTAGCTGTGAATTATAAGATAATTTTCTTGTTTGTTGTACAAGACCCTTCCCATAGCTTCTTTGTCCGATAATAAC
>ERZ1046367.403-NODE-403-length-30857-cov-13.239595_pt1 | contig 30857 bp, 39 predicted proteins | sample MGYA00383091_ERZ1046367 | MGnify/ENA primary metagenome ERZ1046367 (study PRJEB29581, sample SAMEA5548361) | metagenome | biome: marine; feature: coastal; material: water | depth 50 m | study: Short-term variability in the microbial, nano- and picoplankton... | reverse complement strand
AAAAGACTCAAACCAATTACAGATTATGTTCCAAAACCCCTTGTTCCAATTAATAATATACCAATAATTGAATGGCAAATTAAATATCTAAAAAAATTTGGAATTGATGAAGTAATAGTTTGTTCAGGGTACAAAACAAAAATGATAGAAAATTATCTATCTATGAAAGAACTAGGAATTAAAATTAAATTTTCTATTGAAAAATCTCCTTTGGGTACTGGAGGAGCAATAAAAAAAGCAGGTAAAATGATTAAAGAGGATAATTTTATTGTAATTAACGGGGACATAATTACTAATATTGATTTAAAAAAACTTGTAAAATTACCAAACTCTATTGCTGCAATTGAATTAAAAACAAAATATGGGATTTTAGAAACCCAGGATAATAAAATAATTAATTTTAGAGAGAAAAAAGAAATTTCTGAAACATGGATGAACGCAGGAATATATCATCTTCAAAAAAAGATTCTCAAAGAATTACCAGTAAAAGGAGATATTGAAAAAACATTATTTCCAGATTTTGCAAAAAAAGGCAAGCTCAATACAATAAAATTCAAAAATACAAAATGGTATTCAGTTGATTCTTTCAAAGATATGGAAGATTGTGCATTAGAAATCAAAAAAATAATAAAATAATATTTTAAAAATTATGCACCTGTTCGGTGTAGTGTAACCATCATGTATGCAACTTCTTCAACAAATGGTTCATCATTTCCTACAGAAGCGTACTTGGTAGCATTATTCCAAAAATTTTTGACGTTAGAAGATTTTTCTACAAAAATTTGGTCATTCATATTTCTAGTTATCATTTGATCTGATAATCCGCAGCCTCAATCAAAATTAACCCATTACTAAAACAGATACACTAGAATATCCATGGTTCATAGTAATATCATGCGTATTGCATATAGTTTAGGTTCATTACTATCAGTAAATCAGGTAATAAAATGCTCAGAGATACTATCTAAAACAAATGTCGAATCTATTTGGGTGCCTGAAACATGGGGAATGGAGAATTTTTCGATGCTTGGAGCCGTGGCTAACAAAACATCGACTCAAAAAATAGGCTCATCTATAATCAACATCTATTCAAGAAGCCCATCTACTATTGCAATGGGTGCCTCTACCATCGATATTTTATCAAATGGAAGATTGGTTTTAGGACTTGGAACTAGTAGTGAACCAATAGTTGAAGATTTTCACGGTGAAAAATTTGAAAATCCCGTAGAAAGAATGAAAGAATATGTAGAAATTATTCGATTAGCATTAACTAAAAAACAAATTAACTATTCAGGAAAAATTTTCAATTTAAAGAATTTTACATTATTGATAGAACCAAAAAGACAAACAATTCCAATTTACTTAGCAGCAATTAATCAAAAGATGGTTGAGTTGACATGGGAAATAGGGGATGGAGTGATTTTTTATCTTAGACCATTAGATGAAATGAAAAACACAATTTCAAAGATGCAATCAGAAAAAAAGATTGATGTTGCTTGTCAAATAATTACATGTGTTTCAAATGATTCAGAAGATGCAATTCAACGTGCCAAAAAAACACTTGCGTTTTATGTATCGGTAGGTAAAATATATCGAGAGTTTTTAGCTAGAAATGGATTTGAAAATGAGACAAACAATATTTTTGATGAATTTAAAAAATCAGGATTCAAATCAAATCATGAATTTGTCACAGATTCTATGCTAAATTCACTTTGTATAGCAGGTTCACCAGAGGAAGCAAAATTACAATTAGAAAAATTTAGAAATGTAGGAATTGATTTACCAATAATTCAGTTTAACCCCATAGGAGATACTATTGAATCATTTTCATTGCTAAAAAAAACATTTTTGGATGAGAAATAATGTCAAAGGTTGGAATCATAGCATATGGAACAACACCATTTACAAAAGAAGATCATAAAATAGAATCAATATTACATAAATCAACAAATGATCTTTTTCAAAAAAATCCTAATATCGATAAAAAAGAGATTGATGCAGTACTAGTTTCTACAAATAATAATTCAAAATATTTGTCACCCATTTTATCTGAAATGACTGGAATTCAACCAAAAATTGCACATTCCATTGAAAGTCTATGTAATTCAGGCACAAATTCTATAGTTTCAGCATTTGCATACATTTCATCAGGTCTTGCAGATATGGTTCTAATTTCAGGAGCTGAAAGATATGATAGTCCAGGGCAGATATTGGAATGGGATAATTCAAGAGGGGAATTTAAACATCCCATATTTTGGGCATCAATTTTTTCAAAATCATATAAACAAAAATTTGGAATTTCTGATGAAGAATTAGCAATTGTTTCAGTGAAAAATCATAAACAAGCAAAAGAAAATCCAAATGCATTATCAAAAAAAACATACACGATTCAAGATGTAGTAAATTCTAAAAAATTGACTGACGATCTTAGATTGTTAGATTGTTCAAGACCATGTACAGGAAGTGCATCAATTCTTTTAGCATCTGAAGAAGTGGTAAGAAAAAATACAGATAGACCTGTATGGATTACGGGAATAGGACAAAAAACAACATCCGCAGGATTTACAAAAAACAATTCATTATCATCTATGGAATCAACAAAAATTGCAGGACAATCTGCATTAAAAATGGCAAATCATACTATTTCAGATATTGATGTTGCAGAAGTACATGATGCATTTTCTGTTTGTGAACCCATGGCATTAGAATCTCTAGGATTTGTAAATCCCGGTAAAGGAATGAGCATAATAAATGATTTACATGAAACAAACAACTTCAAAATTAATCCTCGTGGAGGGTTAATAGGAACTGGACATCCACTAGGAGCAACAGGGATTTCTCAAACAATAGAGATTGTACAACAACTTCAAAAAAGTGCAGAAAAACGTCAAACAGATAATGCAGAAGTAGGATTAATTCATAACATGTCAGCTGCTGCCACATCATCAACGGTATTGGTTTTAGAAAAATGAGTTTTGAATCAGAGTTATCCAAAGGCCAATTTTGTATTCCCGAATGTTTGGCATGTAAAAAAATAGTTTGGCCACCATCAGAATTTTGTGATAACTGTAATGAGATAACATTTCTAAAAAAAGGTGATTTTGAGGGTAAAATTATCGAATTTTCTAAACAAAATGAAGACTATTTTTGCATGGTAGAATTTTACAACTCAATTAGACTAATGGCTAAAATGTCAAAAATTCCAAAAAAAGATCAAATAATAAAAATTTCAAGATGTGGAATTTCTAATGGAAGTTATTTTTTTGAAATTATTTGAATTTCGTAAAAATATACGGTGTTTCAACTAATTGATCAAAAGTCCATACAGTTGGCAATGAAACAGTATCCATTACATCTAGATGATGCTCTTCAATTAGAGCACTCCAACCACCATTAGATAAATTTCCAGATAGTTGTCTCTTAGTATTAGTTCCAGCAAACACTAATCCTGTATTAATTTTTAAATCAGTTACAGAATTAATTTTTTGAATTATACTAGTTGCTAAGATATCGCCTCCCATTTGAGGAAGCCCTCCAATAAAAAATACAGGACATTTCAAATTCAATTCAGAATAATCAAAATCTAACGCATCACCACATTTTGGATTAAAATTTTGATTTGTTTGAGTACATATTGTATCTTGTAATTCAACTAATACATCATCAATTTCAATACTATGAGAAGTTAATTCTAAAATTTTTCCACAAAATGCAATTCGACCATCACCAGAACCAATGTCCACAAGTTCAGAATAACCTAATTTTTTAGCAATGGATGTCATCACATAAGCAGACATTATCCATGTAGGATAAAACGGCTGACAGCTAGAACCATGTTTAATGCTATTTAACCAATAATCATTAATGTCACCCTCATACACCATACAAGAAATTCCAGAAATATTTTGTTCAAATGAATTTAGGTATATTGGATTTTTTTCTGCAAACCTGTGAAGTTGTTCTAAATGATTTTCATTGATTTGAAATTCTTTTGAGGGATGGGAAGGAATTACCTCTTGAATATGGGCACTTCCAGTATAGTTTTTTGCAAAATCTTGCTTTATTTTAATTAAATTTTGAACTAACTCATTTAGCATTAATTTTCTAAAATAGATGGGTATGATAAACTCATTGTGATTTAATCTGATTTATTAGAAGTCAAAAAAGAAATTTCTTGTTCAATTTTTTTTAATTCCTCAATGGTGATTGTTTGTGTTTTTTTGATCTGAATAATTTCTTCATCTGAAGGATCAGTCACCAATTGAAATTCAATGTGTTTTAGTGTATTAAGATAGAGTTCCCTTTTTTCAAACAATTTTTCAATAATTATTTCATCCAATATTGGATTTGAAATAATGAACTATTTCATGTTATGTATCTAATATTACGGTAGAGTAATTTTTTTAGTATGGTATCTATTAGATTAACATGGATGATTCGGATCAAGAACCTGATAAATATGAAACAATATCGATTGAATCAAAAATTAGAGAGGGAGTTTTTCACAAAGTTGTTAAAGATTTAGAAAGTGGAAAAGCTGTTTCTTGTTCTTGTAAATGTTGGAGTAAAGGAAACAAGCCTTGTTATGGTATGAAAACTATTGGTTACGAAAGTTGATTTAGTTATTTGATTAGACTATAGAGTTTCAACTAACTTCTAGTTCTCTTTTTGATAGTTGCAATTTTCTTCGATGACCTAGATTCTTTTGTTTTGGAAGTTGATTTTGAAACCTTACCTTCGGTTTTCATACTTTTTCCACTACGTCTAGTAGAACGAGATTGTTTAGATCTTATTTTTTGCTCTTCCTTTGCCTTTTCTTTTTCTTTATCAGTTAATTTTGCTCGAACCATACAGATATTCTAGAGTCTCATTTAGATAAGATTGTCTACAACATAATTGGTCGTAATATTATGTAACAATTGTTGCATTTTCTTGAGTTATTATGTAATTACCTCAAAGTACTATAATCAAAAGACGAAATAATGACATTGAAAAGGAAAATTGGGTCTATTACAATTACAAAACAACAAGATGATAAAATAATTAATGTTAATAATCAAAAAGCTGCAAAAATTCGTAGACAAAGGGGATACCAGTGGGAAGATACAGTGGTAAAACGCTTCAACAGCACTGAGAAATGGAGGGCATTTAGATTAGGTTCTCCAAGTATTGCATTGCCAGATGTTTTGGCAGTAAATACTGAAGACAGTACAATTTTTACAATTGAAGCAAAATCAGGTACAAGTACATCACTACCAGTTCCTGCAGATCAGATTGAAAGATGTTTGGATTGGATAAAGACATTTGATATATACAAAAAGAGAAATGTACTTTTAGCATTCAAATTCCTCTCAAAAAAAAGATTAGGCATAGGAAAATACGAAAGTAGAGAATTAAGGGAATTTTTCAAAGTTTGGGATGAATCATTAGAAATTACAGACTGTGTATGCACATACGATGGTAAATTTTATGCAAAAATAGATGGGAAAAGAAGAGAAATACATCTAAAAGAATGCAAGATGCCATTTAAAACAAAACAAAGGGAATTAGCATTCTAAAAAAAGCACAAGTAATCGTTTTTAATTGCGATTATTAATTGAAAAGTGTGTCAGAAGAAGAAAAAGATATTGGTTTTGATTTAACAAATGAGAGTTCAGAGGAGCCTGAAGTAATAGTGTCAGAAGAACTTGAAGATAATCAAGATATCGTATCATTAGTAAATACAGAATCAGATTCTAAAGTAGATTCAAGAATTAAATTTGAAGAATTTACAGATGAAAAAACACTCTTGAGCTATAATGCATTTGGCTCAAAACAGATGAAGATCAAAGTATTGGAAGTTTCAGATGAAATGCCTGTATCAAAATGGAAGTTTGGAGATCGAGTAAAAGTAACAAAAATTCTTGTTACAATAAAACATCTAACTACACAAGAAGTTGAAGAAGGTGAATTTGATATTGAGGCAATAGAATTAGAATTAGCTGAAAAAAGACATTATACTTCGACTAACAGATGGGTTCCTGTAAATGAGATTAAAAATGGATACGTTGCACGTCCATATCATACAAGATTAATCAGTGATGCATCAGCGTTAGATTATATCATATTTTAAATTAGATTGATCTCAAAAAATCAAACCTAGTTTTCTGAAAAACGTTATAAGGAAAAAGAATTTCAAAACCGGTATATGAGTTCAAAAGAGTTTGAAGTGAATGGAACTGATTACAAAATCACACTAACAGATCAAGTAATCGGTCAAGTAAATAATCTCAAAAATCTCTATAATACAGCATATGAAGATCCTGAAAGTTTTGAGGATGTTAGTGCAGAAATTTCAAGTACAATTAATCAAATTGCAGAAACAGTAGAGCCAGATGCAGAAGATAGTGATCTGGATGGCTTAATCCAAGAAATTATCAAAGCAGTGGAAAATAAAGCAACACAGATAGAAAATGAATTGAAAGAAAAACCTGCTAAAAAATCAAAATCTAGAAAATAATATCATTTGACGTTAAAATCATAAAAAATTAAATAAGAAATTATTTATTCTAATAAAATAATGAGTGTTATGTCTAGTTGTGAATGTGGTATTTGTGACCATCATAATGAATCAGAATGTATTGAAAAAGAATGCAAATGTTGCTTAAATTTTCATGAAAGATCTGGCCCCATACGAAAATAATAATTTTTTATTAAATTTAATTTTGATAGCATGAACAACGTTTTGTGAAATGTCTTGAACAACCAAACAATTTGTGATCTTTACAACCACATAATACACATTTTTTCTCACGAGTCATAGTTTTTCAATTAATTCATTTACAGAATACATCATTTGTTTAGATTCCAAAGCTTCTAAAATTTTTAATCTCATATTTTTAATCCTATAGATATCATCAACATACAAAGGAGTTAGGGTATCAATCTCTTTTTCAAAATAATAACTGTCCAAATAATTTTGTAATTTTGATTTTAATACCTTATAATCAGATAGAGGTATTTTGTCTGAATCAATTTTATTTGTAATTACTTTAAGAAACCCATTGATTTTTAGAAGTTCTTTACGTATATACTCAAGATCCCCTGGTTTGTCCTCAAATTCCTTTAAAATTTTGTAGGAATCAAAGAATTGAACCAAGATTTTTTTCAAATGATCATTATATGTAACCATATTATTTTTTTAAATTCAAGTAATCTAAGTCTTCATTTTCTAACAAAAAGCAAAACTGTCTAGTTTTAATATGGTCAAATGTTTTCAAGCGTTATGACAATGCAGACAGACGCATATCTGAAATGTATTGATCCAAAATGTGGATTAGAATACCCAATAGAGAGCACAAATGTACAGTGTGAAAAAGGCCACATGTTAGATGTAAAATATAAAAATAAACCATCAGAGAGTTTAAAGGATGTTTTTTATCAAAGACGAAATTCTCAGGGAAATATCTTCAATGAAAGTGGAGTTTGGAGATTCAGAGAATTATTAAATTTCTGTCAAATAGATACTGAAGATATAGAGCAATGCTCAAGAAATCTAGTTTCATTAGATGGTGCTGAAGGAAGACTATCAAAACCATACCATATGTCAAAGGCAGCAGATTTTGTTGGAATTTCAAACGATAATTTATGGTTACAACCAGAAGGATACAATCCAAGTGGTTCATTCAAAGATAATGGAATGGCAACAGCAGTTACACATGCAAAGATGGTTGCTGCAAAAAAAATTGTTTGTGCATCAACTGGAAATACATCAGCTGCTGCAGGAATGTTTGCAGCAAATGAAGGAATCAATTGTGATGTGTATATTCCTGCAGGTCAAATTGCACCAGGAAAACTAAGTCAAGCATATCAATTTGGAGCTCAAATTATAGAAGTTGATGGGAATTTTGATGATGCATTAAAGCAGTCATTAGATGATGCAAAAAATCATGAAGGATATACAGTAAACTCAATTAATCCATTTAGAATAGAAGGACAAAAAACAATTCCATTTAGAGCACTAGAATATCTCAATTGGGAAGTACCTGATTGGATTGTTTATCCGGGGGGAGCATTAGGAAATACTTCTAGTTGTGGAAAAGCATTGATGGAATTATACGAATGGGGATGGATTAAAAAAATTCCAAGAATTGCAGTGATAAATTCTGAAGGTGCAAGTACATTATCAGATTTGTATAACGGAGAATTTGAAAATGAAGAGTTACGATGGAATAAGGGTAATCCAAATACAGAATTAATTTCTAGATATTATGATCATTTAGATAAAGAAGGATTACGTCCAAAAACTAAAGCTACTGCAATCCAAATAGGAAGACCGGCAAATATTTTGAAAGGGTTACGTGCACTAGAATTTACAAATGGTGTTGTCACTACAGTATCTGATTCAGATATGCTTGATGCAATGTCCGTTGTTGGACTAAATGGATTTGATTGTGAGATGGCATCAGGAGCATCTGTTGTTGGTGTTAAAAAATTAATCAATGAAGGTATAATTAGTAAAGATGACAAAATTGTGGGAATTCTTACTGGTAGACAAAAAGATGCAATGTTACCAGTAGATTATCATAATAATCCTCAAAACAAATTTGCAAAACCACCAAAAAATTAGCCTCAGATTTTAGGCTCAATATATTAAATTTAAAAAAATATCTTAAGAGTTAAATCCCAGTTTTGTGAATTATTGATAACCTAAAGATGGTGTCAAAAAACTAAATGAGTAACCCGCGTTGTTGGTCTAAGAAATTTTTCTGGAGAATATCATGGTAGATTTATGGATGGAAATAGCAGCGTTAGCTGTTTTAATTGGATTATCAGGATTTTTCAGTGGATTGGAAGTAGCACTAGTAGGTGTAAGAAAATCAAAAGTTGTTCAATTGTTAAATGAAGGAAAAAAGGGTTCAAAGGCACTTCACAAATTAAAAACAAATCCAAGTTGGATGATGTCAAGTGTAAATTTAGGAAATAATTTAGTTAATGTCGGAGCATCTGCACTTGCAACTAGTGTTGCAATCAGACTATTTGGAAATGATGGATTAGGAATTGCAGTAGGGGTAATGACATTTTTAATTCTAGTATTTGGAGAGATTACCCCGAAAACATACTGTAATGCAAATTCAACTAAAATTGCATTAAGATATGCACCAGTATTATTGGCATTTAGTTATGTATTTTATCCAGTTGTAAAGTTCTTTGAAGTAATTACTAGAGGGGTTGTAAAAATTACAGGCAGTAGTTACACACCACCACCAATTACTGAAGAAGATATCATGGGAGTTATTGATCAGGGACTGGAAGAAAAAGCGCTTGAAAAAGAAGAGATGGAACTTGTTCACGGGGCTTTGAAATTTGATGATACTGTAATTCGTTCAGTAATGACACCTAGAACCAAGATGTTTACACTAAACTCAAAAATGTTGCTGTTTGAAGCTCTACCACAAATTAATCAGAGCGGACATTCAAGAATTCCAATTTTTGGAGATACTCGAGATGATATTGTAGGATTTATTCACGTCAGAGATGTTCTCAAAGAATTAGAAAAAGACAACAAAGTAGTTGATTTAGAACAAATTGCTAGAAAACCAGTTTTTGCATCACAAGAAAAAATGGTTAGTTCCTTACTAAAAGAAATGAAAGGGCGAAAAACGCACATGGCAATAGTAGTAGATGAACATGGAGGAGTAGAAGGACTAGTTACACTTGAGGATTTGTTAGAAGAGATTGTTGGAGAGATTGAAGATGAAACAGACCTGACAAGGGAAACAGGATATCAAAGAATTGATCAAGATACAATAATTACAAATGGCGATATTGAAATTGATATAGTTAATGATATTTTTAAAACAAAAATTCCTGATGGGGATGATTATGCATCACTAAATGGATTACTACATGAGAGACTACAAGATATCCCGCAAGAGGGAGATAAAGTGGAAGTGGAAGAATTGCGAATAGTGGTGGAGAAAGTTTCAAAAAATATTCCACAAAAAATTAGAATTGAAAAAATTAGAACTTAGTCTTTTTTAGCAAAATATTCTTGTAACTTTTGCTTCTTCTCTTTCATGTGAAAAATAGATTCTGTATGTGTAAACGCATCTTCATATGATTTATCAAACAACATTGCTTGTAGTAACATGTGGTTTTCGGGAATAACAATTCCTGTTTGATCATCAGAATACATCATTTGAACAGTATCACCAATTGATGTAGTCATGTTAGCATGAATGTGAATCATGTTAGTATCTGTAAAATTAAATCCCATATTTTGAGCATATTCTCTAACATCTTTTGTTCCCTTTGCAGTCCATAATGTAGCTACACCAAATTCATCAGTAAAAATATCGTGAATATCTGATGGTTTTGGTGCAACATTCTTGAATCTAATATCCATGATATGCAAATGCATTTGTCTGGTTGGAACTTTAATTGCACGAACATAAAGTGGTGCATCTTTGCCAAAATACAGTTTAACATCATCACCATGGTGAGGTTTTTCAGTCATCTCAATTGTATCTGAAACTTTCTTTTCAGTTTGTTCGATATCTGCCCATCTTCTAACTAAAGTAACATCAAATCTAACCAAGTCATCTCCAAATTTTTCACGTAAGGGCTCCAGAATTCTACCCATTCCAGTTACGTTGCAACTGCCTTGCATGACATGTTGTTTTCCAGATACAAGATCATAGTTAGCCCTAGAATTAAACAATAAATCTGAAACAGATTCATCACCAGTAGTAGATTCACCACCCTGATAAATTGCAGGAATATTTTTTGGTTCATACAGATTTTTTTTATTTTTATAACCATGTCCACCAGGAGCAGCGTCAATTACAAGATCACATTCATCTAGTGCAGACTCAATACTTCCAGATATTTTATAATTTGAAAAATCATCAAGTTTTCTTTCAGGAACATAAACATTCAAACCTCTAGATATGGCAAGATTTACTTTCTCATCAGGAGAATATTTTCCAATACCAATAACTGTAATTTCAGGATCATCTTTTAGAAATGAAGTAATTCTACTTCCAATTGAACCATAACCATTAACAAAAATCTTTTTCATATTATAACTAAAAATACACTAGTTATTTAGGGATATATTTCAAGATGATAATTAATAATCTAAATTCTGAATTTAGTCAATTAACATAACAATTCATCCTTCATAAAAGACTAAATTGGCAAAATAAATTCAAACTTTATTGATACATGGTCCATCACTTGGAATAGGTGCAGCTGTTGCATCAATTATAATAATTATAGTATTCTTAGGGTTTAATGGAATTACAAATGAGCCCGAACTCATAATTGGGCCAACTCCTACTACGGAACCCATTGGACCTGCAAAAATTACAATGAACACATTTTTGGAAAATGGTTCACCCATACTAGGAGATATTGATGCCAAAGTAACATTAGTTGAATTTGGTGATTATCAATGCCATTTTTGTAATGTTTTTTTCCATTCTACAGAACATAAAATACTACAACAATATGTAGAAACAGGCAAAGTCAAAATAATCTTCAAAGATTATACCATTATTGGTCCAGACTCAGTTAACGCATCACATGGAGCACATTGTGCAAGTGAACAAGGATTGTTTTGGGAATATCATGATATATTATTTTCAAATTGGGCAGGAGAAAATAACGGATGGGCATCGCAAGAAAATCTTCTAAGGTTTGCTCAAGAAATTAATTTAGATTTAAAACAATGGGCAGAGTGTATGGATGGGGAAATTCATTTAGAGACAATTGTTGCAAGTACTGATGATGCAAGATCATTGGAATTAACAGGCACTCCAGCATTTTTTGTGATTGGGCCTGATGGAGGAATAACAAAACTAGTGGGGGCGCAACCTTATGAAACATTTGAGAGAATTTTTGAAGAAGAGTTAAAAAAATAGAATTACGATCATTTTTGAATAAAAATCATTCAAAATAGGAAAAACTCCTTCTTAATTAGGCTAAATGTACTCAATAACCTTATTAATGAATTCTCGGAGCCAAGCTTATGGCCGCAGGGATAGATGATATTTCAATTTACATTCCTAGATTATACATTGATGCAGAAGATTTTGCAAAAGCCAGAGGACTAGACCCAATTAAATTACAAAAAGGTCTCGGCGTATCACAAATGGCAATAGTTGATGCAAATCAAGATCCAGCAATTCTTGCAGCAAATGCATGTCTAAAAATTATGCAGAAAAATAAACTATCTCCAGAAGATATTGGAAGATTATACGTCTCAACTGAATCATCATTTGATGAATCAAAAGCAATGAATTCATACGTTATAGGAATGCTTGAGCAAGTTTATGGTCAGGGCGCATTTGAACACTGTGGTGGAATTGAAACAAAATTTGCCTGTGTAAGTGGGTCTTATGCACTTTATGATAATACAAATTGGATTAGAGCTGGGGAAGCAGAAGGAAAATATGCACTAGTGGTAGTTTCAGATATCGCAAAATATGATATTGGTTCTAGTGGAGAAATGACCCAAGGGGCAGGTTCTGTAGTAATGTTACTCAATGACAAACCAAGATTACTAGCATTTGATCCTCGAGTTACTGCCACATCAATTAAAGATGAATATGATTTTTACAGACCATTTGGAAAAGAAACTCCAATTGTTCACGGACAATACTCAAACATGTTATACATGATTCAAGTCAGAAAAGCGCTTGAAGCATACAAGAAAAAAATAACATCTACAGGATTAGTTAAGCTAGAATCGGGTGAAACAATTTTAGACCATATGGATTACATCAACATGCACTTACCTTATAGTAACATGGGAAAGAAGGCATTAGCATATTTAGTCAGACATGAATGGCGTCAACTTCCAAGATGGAAAAGAGTTTTGACAGAAATTGGATTGGATGAGCCAGTTCCAAAAGATCCTCGAGGCACTATTGAATCAGTGTTAGGTGATGAAGAGTTTATGGCAAAAGATCATGAATTTACAAAATTGTTTACAAAAACTGCAGAGTATCAAGAAGTGTATGAATCAAAACTTGCAAGTTCACTTATTGCATCTTCTATGATAGGTAATCTTTACACTGCATCACTCTATCTTGGATTTAGAAGTAGTTTAGAATTTGAATACCAAAAAGGCATTGAACTAGAAGGTAAGAGAGTTGGATTCGGATCATACGGTAGTGGAAGTAGTGCAATGGTGTTTAGCGGAGTAATTCAACCAGGATATAAAGAAATTGTAAGTAACATGAATTTAGAAAATGAGTTAGGAGATAGAAGAAGACTAACGCTTGAAGAATATGAAATACTACACGAAAACAAATTGACACCAGAAAATTCCATGTTACATTCAAGAAAAGAGTTCATGTTAGTAGATGTAAAAACAGATACAGAGTCCAGAGGGGAAAGACGCTACGTCTTTAATGAGTAAGTTTTTCAAAAATATTCCAATCAACATTAAACCCATTCAAGTTAATTTAATTTTAATAAAATAAAAATAGAAAAAATTTGCTATTATTCAAAAGAATTTATTCAAATTCATATGACATAATATAATGGAAGATGAATCAAATCCGATTAAAGATTATTTGTTTGAATATATTAAAAATTCATCAACAATTCAAGAATTAATCAAAGGAAAAAAATTTGATCAGGTAATTAATGAGATAATAAAAAATTGTTACGATAAGATAGTATTGATGGACTCTAAGGATGTAGCCGTAGGAGTATTTGCAACAGGGATTTTACATTATTTACTTACAAATGCACTCCTAAATAGCCAAAGAAAAATAGAATACAATGAATTAGAATTAGACATAGTTATTCCAGACATCAAAACTTTAGAAAAAGATCCAAAAATGACACTTCTCATATGTATTCCAAAATCATCAGACAAAGAAATCATTGATGAAAAAATTTCTCAATTAGAAAATATTCAACCAATTAAAGAAAACATTTGGTTAGTATTATCAGAAAATATTCAAACAGATAAAAAATCATTTGTTGTATCAAAAGAAAATTCATCATTTTCAAAAATAATTTTTGAAATTGCTCGATTCAGTAATGTTGGAGGGGCAAACAAATTCAAAATATTACGAATTTAAAAAATCTATTTCAACAATGGTTTCAAATCAATATTTTTTTTGAAGGTTCGATATAATGATGTACTATTCAAATCTTTAAGGAATGGAATTGAACCTAAAACTTTAACTCCTGTAAGATTTTGCAAATCAGATGTTAGCTGCTTTATAGGATAACCCACATCAAAATTATTTATAATAATTCCTTTAACTGGAATTTTATATTTTTCACACATCTTGACAGTCATGATAGTATGATTAACAGTACCAATTTTACTTCTAGTTACAATTAATGCAGGAATCTTCATCTCTTTAATTAAATTTGTAATATAGTAATCTTTGAGAATTGGTGTCATAACTCCACCCATTCCCTCAACAAGAATTGTTTCATGAAGTTTTGATAATTTTTTAAAACTTGAAAGAATTGTAGAAACTTTTGGTTTAATTTTTAATTTCTTCCATGCAGTGTAAGGAGAAGCAGGTATTTTGAAAAATTGAGGGTTGATTAAATTTTCAGGATCATCTACTTGTGCAGATTTTGATAAAATTTCAACATCCTCAGATTTGAATCCTTTTTTCTGTGCAGTTCCTGCAGCAAAAGGCTTCATTACTCCGACATCTAATCCCATTTTTCTAAAAGTCACAGCCAAGCCTGCAGTGATGTAGGTTTTTCCAACATCCGTATCAGTTCCAGTAATAAAGAAAGATTTCAACAAAAATGATTATCATAATTGATTGATTAATTCATCGGTAATGGACGGGAGACTCAATTTGTTGGAATTATATCACACGGGAGTATTAGAAAAGGCATGATTCCAAAAGGAGACATAGAAGGTGTATGTCAAGATTGTGGGGAACACATCACGTATTCTAAAAAAGCTATGCAAACTCATGCAGACCTTTTGAAAAAACATCGATGCCCAAAGTGTGGGAATTTTGCATTGAAAACTCTGAGTTCAGATATTTGATGATTAACTAGTTTTAATACGGTTAACAGTTCTTCACTCATCAGAAAATGTCTTTAAACCATTATCAATTCAGTTAATTTCTTATTTTTTAAGAATCACAAATTTTAGAAAAACAATTGCAACTACTGCTACAACTAATGCAATAATTACACCAAGTAATAGTACTTGGTTATTGTATGCAGCCATTGCTCTGGATGTTTGATTTAATCTATCATCTTCATGTGATGCTTCTGCTTCATTTACACAATCAATTACTTCATCCATTGGTACATTTTCACAGTCTTCAATTGAATGATTTGCGTATGCTGAAGGAATAATGAAAAAGACTGATGTGATTACTAGAAGAGAAAATAAGACTACTTTCATATTTTTAGTGATTTTTTCGCATAATTAACTGATATTATTGAAATTGAGGCAAATTCAATCATCAAATATTTTTTGGTTTTAACTGAGACTAACTTTGATATTTATTGGCATTTTTTAAAAACAGACTATTGAATGATGATGAAAAATCAAAAGAACTTACAAAACAAGAAATTTTGCTGAAAGGTACCGTTATCTGTATTATTCTCATAATTCCATCACTTGTAACATTTCTAATTGTTTGGCAAGTTTATGATGACTTAACTTATGCCATAATTTTAGGTGCAATAATTCATTTTATTGCGATGATATTTTCATGGAAAATTTCTAAAAAACACCTAGTCAAAAAATAATCGAATGCATTATTTCTTGAATTAATTTGGCACATATTTTAGAAACTGATAGATGAATTATTAAGATCTGAAAATAAGTAAAATTAGTTGAAAAGTTCTGTTTGGCACCCAAACACACAGATGAAAGAATGGGATTCATTTGATAAAATTACCAAAGGTAAAGGAATTTGGTTAATTGATTCTAATGGTAACAAACTACTTGATGCAGTAGGTTCAATGTGGTGTAATGTATGGGGTCATTCCAACACAGAACTGATTAAAGCAATTACAAATCAAAGTAAAAAATTACAGCATTCTCCAATGTTTAATCTTACAAATGAGCCTGCAGAAAAACTTGCAGATAGACTAGTAAAAATATCTCCAGGGATGAACAAAGTATTCTACTCAGATAATGGATCATCTGCAATGGAAATTGCAATCAAAATTGCATTACAGTATTGGAAAAATATAGGAGAGAAAAAGAAAACAGAGATTGCAACAATTGAAAATGGGTATCATGGAGACACATTTGGTGCTATGTCAGTAGGATATGTTCCAGAATTTTTTGGCAAATTTAAAAAACAATTATTTTCAACAATTCAATTTCCAGTACCAAACAAATACAGACTACCAAAAAAATATTCATTAAAGGATTATCAATTACAATGTATAGAAAATATAGAAAACAGATTTTCTAAAAATAATAACATTGCAGCTTTTGTCATGGAAAGTGGTGCTCAGATGGCAGGAGGGGTGATAATTTATCCAAAAGGATTTCAAAAAAAAATTAGACAATTATGTAAAAAATATGATGTATTATTTGTGTTAGATGAAATTGCAACTGGTTTTGGAAGATTAGGTTCTATGATACAATATGAAGAACAAAAAAGTATTCCAGACATTTCAGCATTTGGAAAAATGTTAACTGGGGGATACTTAACAATGGCTGCCACATTGACAAACAAGAAAGTTTTTGATTCATTCTCAGGCGAATTCAATGATTGGAAACATTTGTTTCATGGGCATACATATACTGGGAATCCAATAGCAGCAGCTGTAGCAAATGAAAATCTCAAAATGTATCAGAAAAATAATCTGATAAAAAAAATACAAAAAACATCCAAAATATTTACAAAATTTTATCAAGAGATTTCAGAGATTGATATTGTTGGAGACATCAGGCATAAAGGAATGCTAATGGGAATAGAATTAGTAACAAACAAATCAAAAAAGACTCCAATCAAGCCTAAAAAATCAATAAACAAAATATTCTTCGAAGAGGGTAAAAAACAAGGAATCTATCTTAGAACACTCGGAAATATAGTAATGCTAGTTCCACCACTAGCAATTTCAGAAAATGAACTGAATTTACTCCTAAATAAGACAATAAAGACAATCAAATCTGCAAAATCACAATTAATTTGACTGTTAACCCCATAATTACTTCAGGTTAACCTTTCCATTATTTTTATTAATGGAAATATTGTCAAAAAAATATGGATGTTGTTGAATTCATTAAAGAGTGTCAAGAAAAAGTTTTTGCAGGAACTCATATTTCATCGGATGATGCAAAAAAATTACTAAACACTCCAGATGAAAATTTAAAAGAACTTGCAAAATGTGCCAATGAAATAACACAGGATTTCAATGGTAAAAAAATTGATGTTGAGCAATTAAACAATATTAAAAAAAATGCATGTAGTGAAGATTGTACTTTTTGTGGACAATCAGCATTTTTCGATACAGGGATTGATACATATCAATTACCAACAGCAGAAGAAGTTGTAAGTAAAGCTACAAAAGCAAAAGAAGAGGGAGCAGAATCATATTGTTTAGTAGCAGCATGGAGAGAGCCATCACCAAAAGATTTTGATAAAGTTTGTAATATCATAGATGAGATAAATAAAAAAGTTGGAATTAGTGTAGAATGTAGTTTAGGATTTCTTACTGTAGAACAAGCTATTAAACTAAAAAAACTCAATGTGAAACGATATAATCACAATTTAGAAACTGCAAAATCAAAGTTTTCAGAAATTTGTACCACTCACACTTATGAAGACAGATTAAAAACACTTGGAATTGCCAGAGATGCAGGGTTAGAATTATGCACAGGAGGAATTATAGGATTGGGGGAAACAAGAGAACAAAGATTAGAATTAACATTAGAATTAGCAAGATTGTACCCTGAAGAAGTAACAATTAACATACTTGTTCCAGTTCCAGGGACACCATTAGAATTACAAACTGAATTAAAAAATTCAGAAATTATCAGAATGTTTTCAGTAATTAGATTCCTACTACCTGAATCAGTAATTAAAATTTCAGGGGGGAGAGAAACAATGCTTGATGATTCAGGCGAAGAACTACTTCAAAGTGGGGCAAATGGAATTATTACAGCAGGTTACTTGACAATGGGAGGAAATGAGGCTAAAAAAGACCTTAAAATGATTGAAAAAATTGGCCTTGAAGCATAAACTCAATTTTATTGATTTAGAATTAGATGCAATCAAACAAAAAAATTTGTACAGAAAATTACGATATGGAAAAGTTCAAGGATCATACATTACAATTAACAACAAAAAATTATTGAATCTTAGTTCAAATGATTATCTTGGAATTCCAATAAAAAAAAATCAAATCAAACAACTTCAATCTAGTTCTAGATCAGTATCGGGAAATGATGAATCATACAAAAAATTAGAAAATAAACTAGCAAAACACAAATCACAACAAAACAGTTTAATTTTTCCTACAGGCTATATGACAAATTTAGGAGTAATTTCATCAATTGCAAAAAAAGGAGACATGATTTTCAGTGATGAATTAAATCATGCAAGCATCATTGAATCATGTAAGTTATCGGATGCAAAAGTTTCAGTTTACAAACATAATGATATGCAAGATTTACAGACAAAATTGAAACAAAAAGCTAAAAACAAGTTCATAATTACTGAAGGGGTTTTCAGCATGGATGGGGATTTATCTCATTTAAAACAAATAACAGAAATTGCAGAAAAATCAAAAGCAATAACAATAGTAGATGATGCACATGGGGATTTTGTAATTGGAAAAGATGGTAAAGGCACACCAAATCATTTCAAAGTTTCAAAAAAAATTGATTTGTACATTAGTAGTCTCAGTAAAGGTTTAGGATCCTTTGGAGGATATGTTGCATCACAAAATAATGTAATTGATTTATGTATCAATAAATCAAAATCTTTTATTTACACATCTGCATTACCTTCATTTTTGATTGAACATACATTACAAAGATTTGAATCGAATCGAGAAAAACAAAAAAGACAACTTGAAAGCAATACAAAACAACTTTCAAAAGGTCTCAAAGAGATTGGATATGAAATTCAATCAAAATCACACATAATTCCAATTATTATTGGAAATGAAAAAGAGTCTATGAAACTTGGAGAATTTTTAAACAATAATGGGATATTTGTGCAACCAATCAGATATCCTACGGTTCCAAAAAATCAAGCAAGACTAAGAATATCAGTTACTGCATGGCTATCAAATAAAGAAATTGAAAAATCATTATCAGTTTTTGAAAAGGCATTCAAGAAATTTTTCTAATTATCTCATTGCGTCGAATCCATAAAATGCAGGAGAACCAATTAGTACTGCAATAGTCACTACAATTCCTAAAGCTACTCCAACAATAATGAAACGTTTGTTCATACAAAAAACATATTCACCCTAGTTAAAAATGGATTGACTTGCAATAGTAGACCCATATGGAAATAATGATTTAAAGTAAAAAAATCCAATATTTGCATATGACAGAGGTCACTTTGGCAGTTGCAATACTTGCAGGGCTTGGTTCTTTTGTTGCACCATGTATTTTACCTATGATTCCTGCATTTTTAGCATATATTTCTGGAACAACGCTATCAGAATTAAATCAAAAAAATGGTTCCAAAATAATATCAATTAACAGAACACGCATTATTTTAAATTCAGTATTTTTTGTTTTAGGATTTTCAGTGGTTTTTTCAACATTAGGAGTGATAATCAATAGTGTATTTTCAACAGCTAGTGGTAGTTTAGTAGAAGAATTAAATCATGTTGGAGGAATAATCATCATAGGGTTTGGAATATTTTTACTACTTTCAATTAAAATTAATAAATTAAATGTTGAAAAGAAATTTCTTCCAAAAATATCAAAGGCAAGTTATCCAATGTCATTTGTATTTGGATTAGCTTTTGCAGCTGGATGGACTCCATGTGTTGGGCCCATTCTTGGAACAATACTAACACTTGCTACAACAACTCCATCAGTGGCATTTAATCTACTGTTGGCATATTCTTTAGGATTAGGAATTCCATTCATTATGATTGGAATATTTTATTCCAGATCAAATAAAATAATTCGTTCAATGAGTAAACATCTAAAATATTATAATTTAATTTTGGGAGGATTCATCATTATTTTAGGAGTTTTGGTATTTACAAATCAACTTGCATATCTGGCAAATTTTCCACTTCTCAATGAATTATTGTTGTTAGGGTGAATAATTGAAATCAGAAATTAAATCAGCAATCATTTTGGGGATCATAGTTGCAATAGGAATTGGCATTTTAGGCATAGTTTTTGCAACATTTGATGAACAATCAATCCCTAAAAAATCTGAAACAGGCACAAACTCTATGGGAATAGACAAATCAGGATTCAAAAAGGCTCCAGAACTCTTAGGTATAGCACATTATCTAAACACAACTCCTGAAAAATTAAATCAAGAAATAGAAAGTAAAGTTGTACTATATGATATTTGGACATATAGTTGCATTAATTGTATTAGAACAATACCATACATTACTTCATGGCATGACAAATACTCTGAACAAGGATTATTGATAATTGGAATTCATTCACCTGAATTTGAATTTGAAAAAAAATCTGAAAATGTTGAAATTGCCATAAACAAACATGGAATAAACTATCCAGTTGTATTAGATAATGACATGGAAACATGGAAAGCATTTGAAAATAATTATTGGCCTAGAAAATACATTGCAGATCATGAAGGGTACATCAGATATGATCACATAGGGGAAGGAGGATACAAAGAAACAGAAAAAATCATACAACAACTTTTAGATGAAAGATCAAAAGCGATAGGAACTCAATCAACATTAGATAAACAACTGGTAGAAATTGAAGAGTTTGAACATACCATGTTTAGAACGCCAGAATTGTATTTTGGATATAAATTTGCAGAAAACAGGAATCAGTTAGGAAGTAAAGAGGGATTCCAGCCAGGAAAAACGGTTACTTATTCAATACAAGATCAAATGAATTTACATAAATTTTACCTTACAGGTGATTGGAAGAATCATGAAGATAGCATGGAATTAATTTCAGAAACGGGTACAATCAAACTACCATACATTGCAAAAGAAGTAAACATTGTTACAAATAACAATGCACAATTAGAAATATTTCTAGATAACAAACCATTATCAAAAAAATATTCAGGAAAAGATATTTTATCCGAAAATTTTCTAACAGTTTCTAATCCAGACTTGTATAACATCATCAACAGTGAAGATGATTCATCACATCTGATGGAAATCAAAATTAATGGAAAGGGATTTCAAATATTCACATTTACGTTTGGATAATGTAACTGTCAATAGCTGTAACTCCAGTTACACTAGCTGTGGTGACAGACCCCTTTAAAATAAAAAATTCCAGGTACAATGGGGAATATGTGGCATGCTAAGTAATTCATGGAATAAAACAGATGGAGAAAGTATATCACAAAAAGTAATTAGTAAAGTAAAACCAGATGAGCCATTAAAAAATAAAATTGATTTTGCACAAAGAAAATTGCAATCTCAGATTTCAAAATTAGAGGTAATTAATGAAAAATTAAAGAGAAAACATGATATGATTTTTGAAAAAATTGTAAATGCTCAAAGGAATAACAGGAATATTTATGCTCAAGCATATGCAGGTGAATTAACACAAGTTAGAAAAATGAAAAACATGATTAGTGGTGCAAAACTTTCCATGGAGCAAGTAAAACTCAGATTAGATACAGTGTCAGAATTAGGAGATGTAGTAGTTACATTAAGTCCATGTATGTCAATCATCAAAGGTCTCAGTCCATCATTAAGCGGAATAATGCCAGAAGCAAATGCATCAATGACAGATTTGTCACAAATTCTTGGGGATGTAATGTCAGGATCATCAATCACTGGAGGAGATAATGTGAGTGTAAGTCAAGAAACAAATGCCGATACATTAGCAATTCTTGAAGAAGCACATAATGTAATTGCAGGTCAAACAAAAACAGCAATACCAGATATACCAGATGGCCTAAAACAACAAATGGCTAATAAAAAATCAGATATCTTAATTTAGAAATCATTTAGATTTCTTTTTACTCTTCAGAATTAAAATTTTCTTAATTCTAGATATTGTGGGATAGCTATACCCACGTCTACGGTAATTCGCTATCATCATCTTCCAATTTTTTAACCTCCATTGAGCCTGCTCCATAGTTACAGAATGAACCTCTTTCTGGATGATACTTTTTCTGCCAACTTTGAGAGTTCCTGCATCTTTGGCAGCCCATCTATTTTTTGCAAATTTAAGACCAGTAAGAATCTCAGGAATAGGCATTTCCTTAAAGTATTCTTTTAGTTTTTTTAGTTCTAAATCAGATGGTTTTTTAGAAACAGGTAATTCAATTGTTGATTTCACCACGAAGTTTCTAATTGGTAATACTTTAAGAGATTCTTGCTAAATTAGAATTAACTAAAATAGGAAATAATAGACTATTTTGAGATGTACAAACCCTTAATTGAACAGAATGTACAGTATAGAATATGGGATTAATGGATACTCTGGCAAAATTTTGCATTATGAAAAAAGTCCGAGAAAAAGCAAACGATTCTGAAAAGGATTCGGATGAATAAGATCGACATTTTGTATATTTAATTATTTTAAAATTATAGATAAAGTGCTGATGATTATACCAACGGGTTCTCTCGGATTTCCTCAAAAATGACGAATATTGCCGAATTATGAAGCAATGTTAATTTAAAAATTTAATTAACAATTTAATGAAATTAATGAATTTCTACACAATCCTGTATACAACATAACTCCAAAAACAATTATTCCAAAAGCAGACAAAGGAATCAAAAGAAAAATTTTTGTTTTTAATCCCATAATTTTAAACAAAAATTATTGCATATAAAATTGTCACAGTTTTAATCAACAATTATTGTGAATGTACCTTTTGTTTTTGGATCTTGAAGTAATGTCACCATTTCTCTAGGTAGTAAATCTGATGCTTTGTCACATTTTACGGATAAAGTTCTAGGACAAACAAAATTACTTTTTCTAATAACTATGTCTTCTAAATGAGTGAGAGTTAATTCAGAGTGTCCCTTACCTTTAACAACAAATTCTTGATTACCAACTTTGATTGAAAAGGTAACGATGGAATTTTCAGATTTTAATTTATCTTTTAATGCTTGAGGTAAATCATAGCAACTTGCAGTCGCATTAACACCTATTATACAATCCCCTCGAGGAGTCAAAGTTGATTCTTTAGTGATTTCCAAAGTTTTTTGATGGTTTGAACGTATATTTTTGTGTCCTGAAAATTCTATTTCAAACTTCAACATGTAAAAGTTATCAAAACATGAAATAAACTTTCTTTGAAATAATGATTTTTGTATTAATCAAAATAGAGAAGATTTTCTTTTATTAGATCGATAATATACAAAAATTTTGATAAAATGGAATTTTTAATTTTTATCAATATTAGATAGATGTGAAAAAACATTGTAAAATTGATTTTACGATCATTTTTCTATGAGCCTGTTTTCAAGTAAAAAATTTCGTTCAAAGAGGGTACGGTTTAAATTAAACTTTCAGGGCATTTTAATCAAATGCTTCCTGCACAACAAGGTTATGATAGAGCAATTACAGTTTTCTCACCAGACGGTAGATTATACCAAGTAGAATACGCCATAGAAACGGTAAGAAGAGGAACTATCGCAGTAGGCATAAAATGCAAAGATGGCGTAGTCATTGCAGTAGAAGAAAAATCAAGAAAATTACAAATTTCAGATATTGCACAAAAAATATTTCAAATTGATGATCATGTTGGAGTAGCTGCTGCAGGATATATTCCAGATGCAAGAAGCCAAGTGGACAATGCACGATTCTTTTCTCAAAGTAACAAAATGATTTATGATGAACCAGTTGAAGTTGAAACGATTGCTAAACATTTAGCTGATCAATGTCAACAATATACACAGTATGCTGGTGTAAGACCTTACGGTGTTGCACTAATTCTTGGAGGAGTTGTAAATTCTAAACCAGAGCTATTCTTAACAGATCCTAGTGGAACATTCATTTCATATGATGCAATTGCAATTGGTTCTGGTTCTGAACAAGTAACAGACTTTTTAGAAAAAACATACAAAGATGATTTATCATTAGATGATGCATCAAGTTTAGCTGCTGCAGGAATCTATCTATCCAGTGAGGATAAAGAAGGTCAAAGTCATATCAGAATGGCACATATCAAAGCAGACACAGGATTATACGAATTAGTAAACGATGAACAGATTGCAAACTATGCAAAAACTGCTAAAGAAAAATATCCACACGACAAAAACTAATTATCAGTTATTTGTGAGATTAAATTATAATGAAACTATCTGTAGCTATTCCGGAATCATCACTATCAGATGAATCACTCAAAATAGATAAAACTAGAAAAATCTCAGTTCTTGCAAGAGCTTGTTCTATTTTTAAAATTGATACAATCTATGTGTATCAAGATGGTGGAAATTACAAACAAGATGGAAATTTAATGGTAATGATTTTAAAATATTTAGAAACACCTCAATTTTTACGAAGAAGATTATTTCCTAAAATGAATGACTTAAAATTTGCAGGAGTACTTCAACCATTAAAAATTCCTAGTCACATTACACCTGCAAATCCAAAAAAAATCAATAGAGGAGATATCAGAGAAGGAATCATAGTAAGTGTAAAAGGAAAACGATTTGTTGATGTAGGAGTAAACCAATTAATTCAATTTTTTGGAAAAACAGGAATTGGTAAAAGAGTTACAGTACAATTCAAAGAAGGATATCCAAGATTATCAGTTAAAGAGATCGATAAAACAGAATCTCCAACATATTGGGGATATTTTGTAAAAGAAAGATCAAATCTATTTTCATTGATTTCTGAATGGAAAGGAAATACAATAATTACTTCTAGAAAAGGAAGAACTGCTACAAAAGAACAAATTTCAAAATTTACAACATCAGATAAACCGACACTGGTAGTATTTGGATCTCCCGATAAAGGAGTTCATGAGATCATTGGAGGCAAAATGAAAAACGTGCAAAATGCAAAATCATTAAACTTTTTCCCAAATCAAGCTACAGAAACTGTACGTCTAGAAGAAGCTCTACTTGGAACTTTAGCAATAATTAATGCTCAAAGTACATCATAACATGGCCGAACGAAAAAATTTCTTATTGTTAGCAATTGGATTAGGAATTGTATGTGTAGCTATTGGAACAATAACTATATGGAATATGATTTCAGATCTTCTAAATTAATAAAATTTAGTATAGATGGTTAACCTAAAAAAAAATAGTGGTTAACGATGTCTCACATGGTTTAATAGAGGGAATTCAAGGTTCGAATTAACAATGGGAGCTCGAAAACGACATTCACCACGTAGAGGAAGTCTTGCATATTCACCTAGAATTCGTGCAAAAAGTATGGAGGCTAGAATTCGTGCATGGCCAAAACTAAATTCAGAAGAACCAAAAATTCTAGCTCATTGTGGATTCAAAGCAGGTTGTGTTCAAATTGTCAGTATTGATGATCGTGAAAAAGTTCCAAATGCAGGAAAACAACTTGTTAGTCTCGGTACAGTTTTAGTTACACCACCAGTTTTAATTTTAGGAATTAGAGGTTATTCAAAAGGTCATGATGGAAGACATGCAGAATTTGATGTATATGCAGAAGATATTCCAAAAAGTATTTCAAAAGAAATTTCACTAGTAAATAAACAAGAAAATGCATTAGAGAATGCAGAAAAAGGATTAAAGAGAATTAAAGAAATTTTTGCAATTGTTGCAGTATCTCCAAGAGCTGCAGGTCTAGAGCAAAAGAAACCATATGTCTTTGAAGCATCAGTAAGTGGTGGAGATATTCAAAAACAATTTACTCATGTTAAAGAATTACTTGGAAAAGAAATTAAAATTGATCAAATTTTTGAAACAGGTGCAACTGTAGATGTTGCAGCAATTACTAAAGGTAAAGGATGGCAAGGTGTAATTCAAAGATGGGGTGTTAAAAAGAAACAACACAAATCAAGAAAGACAGTCAGAGAAGTTGGTTCATTAGGTCCTATTTCTCCACAAAGCATCATGTATACAGTTCCAAGAGCAGGACAAATGGGATTCCATCAAAGAGTAGAATATGATAAACGAATTATGGTAATTGGTAATGCAAGTGATGAACAAATCAAAATTAATCCAGATGGAGGGTTCAAACATTTTGGTTTAGTCAAAGGAGATTTCATTATTCTCAAAGGTTCAGTCCCTGGAACATATAGAAGATTGATTAAACTTAGAAGTCAAATTAGAAATGCTCCAGCAAAAGTTAACAAACCAAATATTTTGGAGGTTGTAGTATGACCAAAATTACAACATACACAACAACTGGAACTAAAGATGGAGAAGTTGAACTACCATTGATATTTTCAACCCCATTAAGAAGAGAATTAATTCACAAAGCAGTAACCAATCTAACTTCACATAATTTCCAAAAACAAGGAAGACATCCATCAGCTGGACAAGATGTTGTTGCAGACTCTAATGATCCACCAACAGGTCAAGGTGTTTCTCGTGTTGCAAGAGCACAAGGCGGTGGAGGTGGAAGACAAGGTCAAGGTGCAGAAGTTGCATCTACTAGAGGCGGAAGACAAGCTCATCCACCAATTGTTGAAAAAGTAATTTACAAGAAATTAAACAAAAAAGAAAACAAATTAGCATTATGTTCTGCAATTGCTGCAACTGCATCAAAAGATAGGATAGAATTAAGAGGACATAAAATTGAAGGAATAGAATCATTCCCAATTATTGTTTCAGATGATATTGAATCAATTAACAAAACAAGTGAAATGATCAAAGTATTAAATTCACTAAAACTATCACAAGATGTAGAAAGATTACAAGTAAGAAAACCTCGTTCAGGACAATCAAGACTTAGAGGAAGAAGTAAAAAAGTTGGAAAGAGTGTATTGTTTGTAACAATAGATACATCAAATGTTTCTAAAGCAATTGGCGCACTACCAGGAGTAGATGCAAGAAATGTTAAAGATCTGAGTGTATTAGATTTGGCACCTGGTTCTGATCCAAGTAGATTAACAGTTTATTCTAAATCTGCAATAGAAGAAATTGCAAAAATTAAATCAACACATCTAGAATTAATGGTGAAAGTACAATGAATATAGATCAAGCCATGAAAATTATTGTTAAACCATACATTACTGAAAAAACATTCGCTCTAGTTGAAAATGAAAGTAAAATTTGTTTCATCGTAGAACGTTCTGCAAGTAAACCAGAAATTGCAGAAGCAGTAAAAACTCTTTACAAAGAAAATGTTACCAAGGTAAACACAGCAAGAACAATTTACGGTAAAAAAGCATTTGTACAGTTTGAAAATACAGACAAGGCCAGAGATCTGGCTGGAAAGATAGGAATGCTATAATATGGTCACTAGAGATTCAAGCACGATAACAGAGGAGAAGAGAAATGGTTAAAGAATTTTTATACAGAGGCATCGCTAAAGAAGAACTAGATAATACTTCATTAGAAAAATTATTCCAATTATTTAATTCAAGACAAAGAAGATCACTCACTAGAGGGATCACAGACGGAAAAAGAAAATTAATTGAAGAAATTAAAGCCGCAAAAGCAGGCAAATTAAAAAATCCTATCAAAACTCATCTTAGAGATTTGATAATTTTACCATACATGGTAGGAGTTACAGTAAATGTTTTTTCAGGAAAAGAATTTCGTCCAGTTGCAATTACAACTGAGATGATTGGACACTACTTGGGAGAATATGTCATAACAAACAAAAAAGTCTCACATGGTGCACCAGGAGTTGGAGCATCAAGATCTAGTCTTTACGTACCATTGAAGTGATTATTATGGGTCGATACGATTACGCTTTCCAAAATTATGATGCAACAAAACATGTACGTTCTTCAGTAAGAGAAAAAGACATGTCTCACAAACATGCACGTGAAGTAGCAGTTGCTATCAAAGGATTATCAATTGAAAGGGCTAGAGATTATTTACAAGCTGTAATTAACAAACAAAGAGCAATTGCATTTGGAAGATACAAAAATCAAGTAGGTCACAGATCAGATCCTGGAATGATGTCTGGTCGTTATCCACAAAAAACTGCAAAAGAATTCATCAAAGTTTTAGATAATTTGGAATCAAATGCAGAATACAAAGGAATGGATTTAGATAGATTAAAAATTGTAAATGCAACTGTTCACAAAGGAGTTACTGTAAAAAGATTCATTCCAAGAGCAATGGGAAGAGCAACTCCAAAAAATAACGTCTTAACACATGTAGAGTTGGTGGCTCAGGAGATTTAAAATTGTCAGCAGTCAAAAATGTAATCAAAGATAACTACAACATGATGCTACTCAAGGATTATCTCAGAGCAGCAATCAAAGATGCAGGTTTTTCACATGCAGAGATTTCAAAAACCCCAACAGGTACTAGAGTTGCATTACATGTTACAAGACCAGGAATTGTTATTGGAAGAAAAGGTTCAGGAATTAGAGAACTTACAGAGAAACTATCAACAGACTTTGGATTAAAAAGCCCACAAATTTCAGTAGTTGAAATTGACAAACCAGAACTTGCTCCAAGTGTAATGTGTAACAGAATGGCATCACATATTGAGAGAGGAACTGCATTTAGAAGAGCAACAATGTGGACATTAAAACAGATTATGGAAGGTGGAGCAATGGGTGTACAAATTACAATTTCAGGAAAACTTAGAGGTGACCGTTCAGCATTTGAAAAACATACTGCTGGTGTATTGCCAAGGGCAGGACATCATGCAGAAGTTTTAGTAGATGAAGATATTGCACATGTTGGAACGGCAATGGGATTAATTGGAATTAGAATAAGAATTGCAAGAAAAGAAAAACTTGTACCAGAATTTGAAATGAAAAAAGAACAAACAAAGAAACCTAAACAAATTGCAAAAACAGATGACAAAAAGAAAGTCAAAGTAGAAGAAGTTGTTGTAGAAGATGTTAAAGTAGAAGTTATCAAAACAGAAGGAAAGAAAGATGATGCTAAATCAGAATCAGAAGTAATAGAATTAGAAGAGTCAAAAATAGAAAAAATTGATACATTAGAAGAAGAAGAGGCAAAAATGAAATGACCCGAATTAGCACTAAAACAATCAAACAATTTAATGAAAAAGATCTTAGAAATAAAATCCAAGAAGCAAGAAGTGAGTTAAGTAAACTCAAAGTAGATGGAGCTAAAGGAACATTAAGAAAAGAAAGCGGTAAACTAAGACCACTTCGTCATGATATTGCAAGAATGCTTACTAGACTTACAGAGATGAAAAAAGAGAAATGATTACAGCAGATAACATAATATCACATGAATTTATAGGATTACATACAGAGATCATTAAATCCACCAATCCTCAAGTAATAGGATTAAATGGAAGGATTATGGATGAAACAAAATCGATGTTTAGAATTAACACAGAAAAAGGAATAAAATCAGTTGCAAAATCCACAAACAGTTGGAAATTTTCAATTGAAAATAATGATGTAGTTGTTGATGGGTCCAAGATTTCAAAAAGACCTTTTGATAGAATAGGAGCTAAAGCATGACAAAAAATATTGGATTAAAAGTAAATGAACCTAAAAGAGAATGTGAGGATAGGAATTGTCCATTCCATGGAGGATTATCAGTTAGAGGAAAACTATTTGATGGCAAAGTCACAGGTAGTAAAGCAAAACAAACAATCACATTACAAAAAGATGAGCCTATTTACTTTAGTAAATTTAAAAGATATGCACGAGGTAAAAGTACAATCCATGCACATGTTCCAGGATGTATTGATGTTGAATCAGGAGATCATGTATTGACTGCAGAATGTAGACCAATTTCAAAATCTGTATCCTATGTTGTTGTGGAGGTTAAAGCATAATGGCAAAGCAAGCAGGTAAAGGAGTAGAAGAATTCCGTCCATATGTAACTAAAGTAATTCCAGTAGGAGCAAATATTGTATGTGCAGATAATTCAGGTGCAAAAATTTTAGAAGTTATTAACGTTCCAAGACATAAAACAAGAGCATCAAGATTACCTTCAGCATCAGTTGGAGACTTTTGTAATGTTGTTGTTAAGAAAGGTCCTGCAGAGTTAAGAAAACAAGTCTATGGTGCAGTCATTGTAAGACAAAAGTATGCAGTTCGTAGATTAAATGGTGTCAGAGTTTGTTTTGAAGATAATGCAGCAGTATTAATCACTCCAGAAGGGGAAACAAAGGGAACAGACATCAAAGGACCAGTTGCAGCAGAAGCTTCAGAAAAATGGCCAAGAGTAGCTAACTTGGCATCAATGGTGGTATGATAAAATGAAACCAACAAAAATGCGTAATAATCAAATTTATCGTGCAACTTACCAAACACGTAGTAAACAACTAGGAAGTACATTATCAAAAGATCTTCATAAAAAATATGGTAAAAAAAGTGTACGAGTTGTAGAGGGAGACAGTATTACAATTCTTAGAGGGGAATACAAAGGAGTAGATGGAAAAATAGCAATAGTATCCACATCAAAAAGTAGTGTTGCAATTGAAGGAATTAAAAAAGAAAAGACAAAAGGAGATAAATTCGATGTATATATTCACACTTCAAATCTAGTTGTTACATCACTTAATACAAGTGATAAATGGAGAATGGCAAAACTTGAGGGTAAAGATCCAAGAAAACAACCTAAAGAAACAAAATCTGATACTCCTAAAGAAACAAAATCTGATACTCCTAAAGAAACAAAATCTGATACTCCTAAAG
>ERZ1046367.398-NODE-398-length-30934-cov-7.902069_pt1 | contig 30934 bp, 26 predicted proteins | sample MGYA00383091_ERZ1046367 | MGnify/ENA primary metagenome ERZ1046367 (study PRJEB29581, sample SAMEA5548361) | metagenome | biome: marine; feature: coastal; material: water | depth 50 m | study: Short-term variability in the microbial, nano- and picoplankton... | reverse complement strand
ACAATAAACTAAGATGAAAAAACTACTACTTATATTACTTTGCTTGCCTATTATTGGGTTTGGGCAAAGTCAAGAAATTATTTGGGAGGAAAATTTAGATTCAGCTTTTAATTTGGCGTCATTATCTAATAAAATTATAATGATAGAATTTATGGCAGAGTGGTGTCCGCCTTGTAAGAGAATGGAAAAAGAGACCTTTACTAATGAAAGGGTTATTAAAAGATCAAGTGAATTTATTTTTGTCAAAATTGATGTAGATAAACACCAAGATATTGCAAAAGAATACAAAAGAAATGCGAAAAAATATGGAGGTATTGGAATACCAAATATTATTTTCATTGATAATGATAAAAATGTAATTCATCAAACTGTAGGCTTTCTAAATGCAGATCAGTTAATAACAGTCATGAACACAGTGTTAAAAAATAATTAAAATGAAAAAAGAATACAAAATTGAGATAATAAAAGAAGGAGCACTTGGTACAATATTTTTAGGATCAAGTAAATTACCTTTAAAGAAAATGGAAGAGGTAATGAATAAACATGGTGAAGAAGGTTGGGATATATCATTTCAATTAATTGAAAAACATAGAATGCTATTCTTTTGGAGTCGTGAAGCTGTTATTATAACTTTTTCAAGAAATATATAGTGAAAATTGCAATATTGATATTTTTAACTCTATTGTTTTTTTCGTGTCAATCAAACAAAACTGAAAAATATCAAGAAGAAGTTATACAAAGATTTGACACTGTAAAAATTGAACAAATAAAAATTCAAACACATTAAAAAATGAGACATTCAACAATATTTATTCTATTTATTTTTTTAAGTCTTCAATTTAGTTCAGCTCAAAATGGAAGAGACTATAACAAAAGCTCAGAATTAAAAAACTGGAGAGTTGTTAATGATGATGTCATGGGTGGAGTATCAAAAAGTCAGGTATATGAAAATTTAGAGGGATACATTGAGTTTTCAGGAAATGTTTCAACAGATAACAACGGTGGCTTTGCCTCATTAAGATATAACTGCGGTAAGATAACAGTAGAAGATAATACAAAAATCATATTAAAAATTAAAGGAGATGGAAAGAAATATCAATTAAGAATTAGAGCAAACAATAGTGACTACTTCTCTTACACTTCTCCATTTAAAACATCTGGAGAATGGGAAGAAATCAGTATTAATCTTGACATGATGTATCCTTCTTTCAGAGGTTCAAGACTAAATAAGGAAAATTTCAATCAAAAAGAGATTGTTCAAATTTCAATACTTATTGGAAACAAAAAGAAAGAAAATTTTAAGCTAATAATTGATTCAATAGTCTTAAAATAAACTACAAATTATTCTAATGATTTAGCAGTATCTAAAACAGTTTTTTCAAGTTTAATAGGTTGCCAATTAAACACTTCTTTTGTATTTGTAACATCGGCAGTATATGTTTTTCCAATGAATGGTCTCATGCCTCTAATATCACTCACAAAATAACTCATGAAATTCAGAAAAAAGTTAGGCGCTTCTTTTGTACTAACTTTTTTATATCCATTATCTTTTAAGACCTGAGCAATGTCCTGAAATTTATAAGGATTTTCAGTTGTAACAATAAATCTTTTTCCATCAGCATTTGGATTTTCAAGAGCTTGAACATGTATTTGCGCAATATCTCTTACATCTGACATGTTTATTGACGACTGCGGAAGCATTGGCATCTTACCATCTAACATTTCTTTAAACATCTTCATTGATGCTCCATCTGTATTACCATTAAGAGAAGGACCAAAAACAGGACCTGGATTTATAACCGTCAATTCTAGCTTTGGATCATCTTGATTATTTATAAAGTCCCAAGCGCTTTTCTCAGCTAGGGTTTTGCTTTTAGCGTAAGAAGAAACATTTCTAGCTTCTACATTTGACCATGTATTTTCATTAATATTTATAGATTTATCAGCATCACCCAACATTGAAACAACAGATGAAGTAACTACAATACGTTTAATACCAGCTTTTTTGGCAGCATTTAATGCTCTTTGTGTACCTTCAATTGCAGGTTTTATTAAAATATTAGGGTCCTTAGGCTCAGTAGTTATATAAGGTGATGCAACGTGTAATACAAATTCACAACCATTCATTGCCTTATCCCAACCTTTGTCCTCTAAGAGGTCAAGTTCACAGAACTCTAGATTATCTAAAGGATCTATTTCTTTTTTAATAGCATTAACTACGTTAGCAGATTTATCTAAATTTCTTAATGAACCTCGAACAGAATATCCTTTTTTTAATAATTCTACGGCACAATGCAAACCAATATAGCCTGAAACACCTGTTAATAGTACTTTCTTCATTTATATTTTTTTTAGAGTAATTGTTTTTTATCTTATGCAAAAATAATGCTTAAAAACAAAATAAGAATTAACATATGAGAAGAAAATCTAGTCAATAATAATTCTTTTAATCACAGATCCGTCATCATATATATACAATAACATTTTATTGTAATTATTAGATTGCTGTCCTAAAATATTAGTAACTTTTATTAAACTTTTATTTTTTGAATTCAAGTCCATAACACTATTTGTACTGTAGCAGGTATGAATTCCGACATCATCAAAATTATCTTTAATGCCAACTATCCATTCTGGTTCAGCTATAGAACCATCAGAAAGACTCCAATTACCCATATTACCGCTACATATACCTGTTTTTCTAATTAGTGTGTGGTTTTTAGTAGCATGAATTGAGTCTCCAATATTCCATCCGTCATTAACACCTATACTATCAAAAACACCAATTATATCTTCAATCATATCTGTTGATTTATTGTAAAGAGCCACTACATCATCACCATTACCCAGAATATTAGTAATTTGATTTGATGCATTAAGTAGAGCTGTATCAGCATTATAATGAACTATCAAATATGTTTCACCAGGTAAAAGTACATATCCACTGTCAAGTGAAATAGAAAATTCCCATTCAAGACTATCACAACCATTCCAACAAAAATTATAACTATAATTATCCAATGAAACGCTTTGAGTTAATGAAGGGTTATAAACTTCAATCCATTTGTTAAAAGCACTACCCTCACCATATTCTGAGAACAACAATCCATTTTGAGAAAAACTGATGAAAGGAATACACACTAAAGCAATAAATATTTTCTTCATTTTTTATTTTATTTTATTTTCATTTTAAGTTGTTTCATTGAGTTTATCTTATCTACAAATTTACTACCAAGATTTATCTTAACTTTTCTAGATAACAAATCAACTTCGTATTTATTAAGGACGTCTACAACCTTAATAATCAAGGAATGTTTACCAGAATTTTGTATTGCAATTTCTGTGATTTCTCTTGTAAAATCTTCTGTTACATCATTAAGATCTACTTTCAAAACTAACTCTCTAACTTCCTTATCTAATATTTCAGATAATAGAGACATTGAAGAAATTTTAAATTCTAAGTCATCATTGTAGAATTTCTTCTTAACTTTTCCCTGAACATGAACTAACCAGCCAACAGTCATGAACGCTTTAAAGTTAATATAATCATCACTAAACAAATAAAAACTAAACGAACTGTGATAGTCCTCTAAGTGTAAAATTCCAAATGGTTTTCCTGATTTGGTTTCTTTATGTTCGACTTTAGTAACAACTGCAGAAAACCTTAAATCTTTATTTCTTACTTTATTTAAATCAGCTAGAACAGAGAAATTACTATTACAAAAATTATCAATCTCTAATGTATAGTCATCTAGTGGATGTCCAGAAATATAAATTCCTACAACTTCCTTTTCATTAGAAAGAAGTTCCATGGTTGACCATTCAGCTGATATAGATGGTGATGGCGCTTGAATAATAGCATCTGTGCTTTCACCAAACATGTCAAACTGATTTGAGTTTAGTTTGTCCTTAATCTTATTACCAAATTTAATCATACTTTCTATATATGTATGTCCTTGATCGTTTTTAGCAAAATACTCAAATCTATTTAAATTAAAAGAATCAAAACCACCAGAATAAACCATACTTTCCAAGGTTCTTTTATTAGCTGAGCGTAAATCGACTCTTTTCATAAAATCTTCAAAACTTTCAAAATTTCCATTTTCTTTACGCTCGCTGACAATTGCATCTACAGCTCCTTCCCCCACTCCTTTAACAGCGCCAAGGCCAAACCTAATCTCACCTTTTTCATTTACAGCAAACTTATAAAAGCTCTCATTAACATCTGGTCCTAATACTTTTACTCCCATTCTCTTACATTCCTCCATATAATAAGTAATATCCTTTATATCATTCATATGATTGGTAAGTAATGATGCCATTAATTCGGATGGAAAATGTGCTTTTAAATAAGCTGTTTGGTAAGCAATTAAAGCATAACAAGTTGAATGAGATTTATTAAATGCATATGAAGCAAAGGCTTCCCAATCAGTCCAAATTTTATCAACTGTATTAACATCGAAACCATTATTAGCACAACCATCAAAAAATTTTGGCTTTAACTTATCAAGAACAGATTTTATTTTTTTACCCATCCCCTTTCTCAACATATCAGCATCACCTTTTGAAAAGCTGGCTAATTGCTGAGACAACAACATAACTTGTTCTTGATAAACAGTTATTCCGTAAGTTGCAGAGAGAAAACCTTCCATTTCAGGAAGATCGTAAGCTATATCTTCTTGACCATGCTTTCTTTTAATGTAATTAGGAATATACTCCATAGGTCCTGGTCGGTAAAGAGCATTCATTGCAATTAAATCATCGAATTTATCAGGTTTCAACTGTTTTAAGTGTGCTTTCATTCCATCTGATGAAAACTGGAAAATCCCTGAAGTTGCTGCATTTTGAAAAATCTCATATGTTGGCTCATCATCAAGAGGAATACTATCAATATCCACATCCTTATTATGAATTTTTTTGATGATTTTTATACAATCCTTAATTATTGTTAAATTCCTTAAACCAAGAAAATCCATTTTCAATAAACCGGCATCTTCAACAACGCTATTATCAAATTGAGTAACCATTAAATCTGAATCTTTTGACCTTGTCATAGGAATTAATCCCATTAATGGGTCTGGTGTTATAATAACACCACATGCGTGCGTACCAGTATTTCTAACATTCCCTTCTAACTTTCTAGCTAATGAAATTGTATTTGAAACTAAATCATTACCTTCTGAGAGGGTTTTTAATTGCTTAACATTAGCAAATTGATCAGATTTAACTTTTTCTTTAAGTTTTTTATCTTCTAAGGAGAAAATTTTATCTAATGAAATTAAATCAGGTACTAACTTTGCTACACGATCAGCCTCAAAAAGTGGTAAGTCCAAAACTCTAGCGGTATCTCTAATTGAAGATTTAGCTGCCATTGTACCATAAGTAATAATCTGAGCAACATTTTCAGTTCCATACTTATTCACAACCCACTCAATTATACGTCCCCTACCCTCATCATCAAAATCAATATCAATATCAGGAAGAGATACTCGCTCCGGGTTTAAAAATCTCTCGAAAAGTAAATCATACTTAATTGGATCAACATTAGTTATTGTTGTACAATAGGCAACAACAGAGCCAGCAGCAGACCCTCTACCAGGACCAACTGAAACGTCCATTGTTCTAGCTTGCTTTATTAAATCTTGAACAATCAAAAAATAACCAGGATATCCAGAGTTTTCAATAACCTGAAGTTCAAAATCTATTCGTTCTTTAATTTCATCAGTTATTTCTTTATAACGTTCTTTAGCTCCCTTGTAAGTTAAATGCTTTAGAAATGCATTCTCTCCTCTTTTACCTTCATCTTTTTCATCTTCAGGGTCAATAAATTCAGAAGGAATATTAAATTTAGGAAGTAAAACTTCACGAGATAAACTAAATGATTCTATTTTATTTAAAAGCTCTGAGATATTATCAATTGCATCAGGAAGATCAGAAAATATTTCCTGCATTTGGTCTGATGATTTAAAATAAAATTCATCATTTGGGAATCCATATCGATAGCCACGTCCCTTACCCTTAGGTGTTGATTGTTGCTCCCCATCCTTAACACAAAGAAGTATATCGTGAGCTGTAGAATCTTCCTGATCTAAATAATAAACATTATTTGAGGCTATAACTTTAACATTATATTTCTGAGCAAAAGATAGAAGCACTTTATTAACGTGATCTTCTTCTTCTAAGTTATGGCGATTGATTTCAACATAAAAATCATCACCAAATGTTTCATACCACCACTTAAATTCATCTTCTGCCTGGTTTTCACCAACATTAAGAATCATATTAGGGATAGAGCCATAGTTACTTCCTGTTAGTACAATTAAATCATCCTTATAAGTATTTATTAACTCCTTATCAACTCTAGGAACATAGTAGAACCCTTCAATATTTCCAATAGATGACAACATAGATAAATTATGATAGCCATTTTTGTTCTTACATAAAAAAGGAATCTGATATCCATTATCCTTAGCAGTCTTATCTTTATGATCTTTACATACATTTAGCTCACACCCAATTATAGCTTTTAAAGGCAAATCTTCATCCTCTTTCTTATTTGCATTAATAGGGTGATTCAATACTGCATCAATAAATTTATAAGCTCCAAACATATTAGTATGGTCGGTTAATCCAACAGCTGGCATACCCGATGAAGCTGCTTTATTAACCAAAGACTTAACGTCAATTGTTGCCTGCAAGATTGAGTATTGAGAATGAACATGTAAATGTGAAAAGACAGAATTAGATTTACTTATTGTAATCTTTTCTTCAATATTAGAAACCTCTTCGTTAATACTCTCTTTAATTTCAACACTATAAGGCTCAATATTTATACCAATTAATTTAAATGGTTGAGGATTTTTTTCTAAAAATAAATTATACTCATCTAAAGTAAGTCCGGTGTTTTCTTGACTTATGACTTTAAGTCTAATTAGCTCAAGAAAGCATCTAGCTGTAGCTTCTACATCAGCGGAAGCATTATGGGCTTCTGCAAATTCCTCACCAAATAATTTAAAATGTAATTCAGATAGATTTGGCCATTTATATTTACCTCCTCTTCCTCCTGGAAGCGCACAATATTCTGTTGAATGATCTTTAGTATCAATTGCGGGAAATTTAGCCAACAGATTTGGCATTGATTTTCTCAACAATTCACATCCAATAATGCTGTTATCAAAGCTAACGTTATGCCCAATAACAAATTTTGATTTTTCTACATCTATAACAAATTCACTTAGAACAGTTGCTAGATCAACACCCTTTTTGTTTGCTGTTTCTGTAGAAATACCATGTATTTTTTCTGCATTAAAAGGAATATCATAGCCTTCAGGTTTTATAATGTAATTTTTAACATCAATTAGCTTACCTTCTTTATCATGTATCTGCCAAGCAATCTGAACACATCTAGGCCAATTATCAAAGTTAGTTAAAGGAGCTTTCCAATTTTGAGGTAAGCCAGTAGTTTCTGTGTCAAAAATAAGATACATTATAGTTTGTTGTATTATAATGTAAATTTAAGAAAAGAGAAAAATCATAACATGTCTTATGAAATGATTTTTTAAAATGTTAGTAAGTTTTACTAATTATAAAAAATTCTGTGATTTCATCCAATCGTCATTGAAAATCTTACCAATATACCTAGTTCCATGATCATGGAAGATAACTACAACAACATCATTCTCTGAAAGATTGTCTTTCATTTGATTTAAACCAGCTACTGCACTTCCTGCGGAGTAACCAACCATAATTCCCTCTTCGCAACTAATTCTTCTTGCCATAATAGCTCCATCCTTGTCAGTAACCTTTTCAAAATGATCAATAATTTTAAAATCAACATTTTCAGGAAGTATATCCTCACCTATTCCCTCTGTTATGTAAGAATAGATTTCTTTCTCATCAAATTCTCCAGTTTCGTGATATTTTTTAAAAACAGAACCATATGTATCGATTCCCCAAACCTTTATATTTGGATTCTTTTCTTTTAAGAATTTAGCAGTTCCAGAAATAGTTCCTCCAGTACCAACTCCTACAACTAAGTGTGTTACCCTACCTTGAGTTTGTTCCCATATTTCAGGCCCTGTACTCTCATAATGTGCTTTAGCATTAGAAGGGTTATCGTATTGATTCACATACCATGAATTAGGGATTTGTTCTGATAAAGTCTTAGAAACAGAATAATAAGATCTCGGATCTTCAGGAGCTACATCAGTTGGACAGACCCTCACTTGAGCTCCAACAGCTCTTAAAATATCCATCTTTTCTTTTGACTGCTTGTCTGCCATGACAAAAATACATTTATAACCTTTTTGAATAGCTGCAAGAGCTAATCCCATTCCTGTATTTCCAGAAGTACCTTCTATAATTGTACCCCCTTTACATAATCTCCCATCATTCTCTGCGTCTTCAATCATTTTTAATGCCATCCTATCTTTAATGGAATGGCCAGGGTTAAAGGTTTCAACTTTAGCTAAAACTAAAGCATCTGTTTCTATAGTACTATTTAACTTAACTAAAGGAGTATCTCCTATAGTTTCTAGAATATTTTTGTAGTATTTCATCTTTTCAAATTGGGAAGTAAAATTATTAAAAATTACTGAAATCTAATCGCTTTGATTGGGGATATTCTACTTATAATCATTGAAGGTATAATTAAAATAAAATAACAAATAATAATAGCAGATAGATTTAATAAAAAAATCTGTGAGAAATCAAAATAAACTGGAACAGTAGTCATGTAATAAGTTTGAGGGTCAAGACTAATAATAGAAAATTTCAACTGTAAAAAAGCAAGTAATAATGCAATACTGTTGCCAATTATCAAACCTCTAATGGTTAAATGAACAGCAAGGTAGACAAAGATTTTTCTAATACTCCAATTTGTTGCACCCATTGCTTTTAGTATACCAATTAATTTTGTTTTTTCAAGTATTAAAATTAAAAGTGCAGTAATCATGTTTATAACAGCAACTATAAACATTAATGTTAGAATTACAATTACGTTCATATCTTGCAAATCAAGCCAATCAAATATTTGTGGCACTTTTTCTTTAATACTTTGAGCATTTAAATCATAAGGTATTGCTTCGTATACTTCATTTGTAATCTGATCTAACTGGCTAAAATTAGAGATAGACAATTCAAATCCTCCAACCTGATTTTCAGTCCAAGAATTTAAGGATTGAATATGCTTAATATCTCCAAGCACATATAATTCATCAAAATCAACCATTGCAGTACTGTAAACTCCTTTAACATTAAATTTTCTAACCCTTGTAGGCTCTTGCATAAAATACATAATAAGCTTATCTGAAACATTAAGCTCTAGAAGTTTGGAGATTTCTTCAGAAATTAAAACATCAGATGACTTAGAATTCAAATCTAATTTTATCGGCTCACCATCTATTAAATTATCATTAAAGAAACTCCAGTCATAATTATGTGAAACTCCTTTTAGAACTACACCATGTATTTCTTGTTTTGTTTTAATTATAGCAGCCTTTGTGGCAAATGCATTTACACTTTCAATTCCTTTAATTTTTTTTAATGAATTTTTTAATTCTAAACTTGCGTTTAACGCTTCACTCTCGTAAGAATTATTATTTGAAAAGTTAGTTACTAAAATATGAGATCCAAAACCAACAACTTTAGAAGAAATATCTTTTTTAAAACCCTTCATAACAATTATAGAGATTAACATAACAGCTATAGAAATTGCAACAGCAATAATTGCAATGTTTATAATTGGTTTTGTAAAAGAATTATTTTTTTTCTTTGAAGAAAAGAGTTTCTTTGCAATAAAGTATTCAACGTTCATCTTAATGACAAAAATAGAACAAATAATTTTTATAGCTTTATTACTAATTGGATATAATAGTAATTCACAAGATCTTATACTTGGTTCAGAAAAAGTTAAAGACTATTACCCTTTCATAAAGGAACAGAGAGTTGCTATTGTTGGAAATCAGACCTCAATAATTCATCAAACTCACTTAGTAGATAGCTTGATTTCATTAGGAGTTGAAGTTGTAAAAGTATTTTCTCCCGAACACGGATTTAGAGGACAAGCAGATGCTGGAGCAAAGGTCAGTGATGGTATTGATTTAAAAACAGGAAAGCCAATCATCTCATTATATGGTGAAAAAGGAAGAAAGCCTACTGAAGAACAATTAAAGAATATTGATATTATCATATTTGATATTCAAGATGTTGGTGCTAGATTTTATACTTACATATCAACTTTACATTATGTAATGGAAGCATCTTCAGAATACAATATACCATTGATTGTTTTAGACAGACCTAATCCTAACGGGCATTATATTGATGGACCAGTAAGAAAGAAAGAATTTAAATCCTTTGTAGGCATGCACCCTGTTCCCATTGTTCATGGGATGACAATTGGTGAGTATGCTTTGATGATAAATGGAGAGAACTGGATAACTTCTAAGTGTGATCTAAGAATCATTAAAATGGAAAATTACAATCGGAAGGCATTTTATGACTTACCAGTTAAACCCTCTCCAAATTTACCGAATGCTGTTTCCATCAACCTATATCCTAGCTTATGTCTTTTTGAGGGAACAAATGTAAGTGTTGGTAGAGGAACAAAATATCCATTTCAACAATTTGGAGCTCCTTATGTTAAAAGTAAATATAGTTTCATTCCTAAAAGCAACAGCGGAAGTAAAAACCCAAAACATAAAAATATCAGGTGTTATGGCAAAATTTTAAAAAACCAAAAAGAATATTTACAAGAAATAAAATTAGATTGGCTTATTGAAACTTATAAAAACTGTCCAGAGAAAGAAGTTTTTTTTAATAGTTTTTTTGATAAACTGTCAGGAAATGACATCTTAAGAAAACAAATCATAGATGGTTTTTCGGCAAGTGAAATCAAGAAATCTTGGACTAAAGACTTAGTTATATTCAGTAAAAAAAGAAAGAAATATCTACTTTATTAATTTGTCTTTCATCTTCTCAACAATATCATAAACTGCAGGACATACGCTGATGTTTTTTTCAGTAATACTTAATAATTGTGATTGTTTTTTCCTGTCAGTATGAGGAAATTCCTTGCAAGCCTTAGGACGAACTTCATATATACCACAAAAATTATCTTTATTAAGAAATATACAAGGCAAATTTTGTAAAACAAAATCGTCATCTTCATCAACACGCAAATATTTCTCTGTGAAAATAGAAGGTTTTAGCTTTAGAAATTTTGAGATTCTCTGTATGTCTTTATTAGTAAATAAAGGGCCTGTAGTTTTACAACAGTTAGCACACATTAAACAATCTGTATAATTGAAAACTTCATCATGAAGATTATGAATAATATTATCTAAAGTTTTTAGTTTTACTTTTTTTAACGATCTAAAAAAGGATTGGTTTTTTTTTCTCTTTTGTTTAGACAGCTCCTTATGTTTGTCTAAATCCATTAAATAACTCTGCCAGGATATACTTTTAAGGCTTCCTTTAGAATTTGGACTGCTTTTTTTAAAGCGTCTTTATTTAAAACGTAAGCAATTCTAACTTGATTAAATCCTGAGTTAATAGTTGAATAAAAACCAGCTGCAGGTGCAACCATAATAGTTTCTCCCTCAAAACTAAAATCTTCTAAAAGCCATTTTGCAAATTCATCAGCATTATCAACAGGTAGTTGCGCTATAGCATAAAAGGCTCCTTTAGGTTTTGGACAAATAACACCCTCAATACTATTTAAACCATCAACTAAGACATTTCTCCTGTCAACATATTCTTTACTTACTTTATCGAAATATGACTGGGGAGTACAAAGAGCAGCTTCTCCTGCTATTTGACCAAAAGTTGGAGGAGATAAACGAGCTTGAGCAAATTTTAGAGCAGTAGAAATTACATCCTTATTTTTTGATACAATACAACCAACCCTAATACCACACATGCTATATCTTTTAGATGTAGAATCTATTACTACAGCATGATTTTCAATACCACTTATGTTTAGTACAGAGTGATGTTTCTCACCATCGTATGCAAATTCTCTATATACTTCGTCTGCAATTAAGAAAAGATTATTCTTCACAACAATTTCTTTAAGCGATTCAAGTTCAGCTTTAGAATACAAATAACCAGTAGGATTTCCTGGATTACAAATAAGAATAGCTTTTGTTCTACTAGAAATTAATTTTTCAAAATCTTGTATAGATGGCAAAGCAAATCCATCATCAATATTAGTTGCTATTGGGACAACTTTAACGCCTGAAGAAATAGAAAAACCATTATAGTTGGCATAAAAAGGCTCAGGTATAATTATTTCATCACCATCATCTAAGCAAGAATTTAAAGCAAATAAAAGTGCTTCTGAACCTCCTGTTGTAATTAACAAATCAGAATAACTAACATTAATATCAATATTTTGATAATATTCTGAGAGTCCCTTCCTGTAACTTTCAAAACCTGCAGAGTGTGAATATTCAACTACACTATTGGAAAAACTAGAAATCGCATCTAATGCAATTTTGGGAGTATGAATATCAGGCTGACCAATATTTAAATGATAAACCTTTTTACCTGATTTTTTTGCGTTCTCAGCAAATGGAACCAACTTTCTTATAGGTGATTCAGGCATTGCAATTCCTTTTTGTGAAATTTTTGGCATAATATAAATTTATAAAAAAACACCCTCAAAAGAGGGTGCTAAAGTCGTAATATTTTTTTAAATATTTATTTTTTTTCTAACGGAGCTCCAGAATTCTTTTTTTGTAAAGTTTGTGTATCTTTTGGAGGTGGATTAACACTTCCCTTAATCGTTAAAATAACAGGCTTTCTATCAGCATTAGTAGTTAATGTTATTGTTTTTGTAAACTTACCTGTTCTTTTAGTATCATATTTAACACCGATTTCACCAGATTCACCCGGAGCAATTGGATCTTTAGGCCATGTTGGAACTGTACATCCACAACTTCCCTTTGCTGTTTTAATTACTAATGGATCGGTACCGTTGTTAGTGAAAACAAACTTTCTAGCTCCATCTGATTTATTTTCAATAACTCCATAATCAACAACCTTAGATTCAAAGTCAATTGTGGCATTAACATCTTCAGATTTTTGAGTGTCTGATTGAGTTGTTTGTTGTTTTTGATTGCTATTAACAACTCTTTGAGCAAAAGCAGTATTTATAGCTGTAAATATTACAAGTATCAAAAGTGTTTTTTTCATCATTAATTTATTTTTTGGGTTATTGTTACTAAATAAGAACGGCAAATTTAATAAAATATTTTCTTTAAACAAATAAGATTTTTTCAGAATTGATAATAGGATTAGAATTTGTAATTTTACAAACTTTAAAAAGTACAAAAATGAGTATTTCGAAAACATATAATCCTTTAATCACGGAGGAAAAATGGTATCAACATTGGATGAAAAAGGATTATTTTCATGCTGTTCCAGACGAAAGAGAACCCTTTACAATTGTTATCCCTCCTCCTAATGTAACTGGTGTTTTACACATGGGACATATGCTTAATAATACAATTCAGGATATTATTATTCGAAGAGCAAGAATGAGAGGTTACAATGCTTGTTGGGTCCCTGGAACTGATCATGCATCAATAGCAACTGAAGCCAAAGTAGTTAAAAAATTATCTGAATCAGGAATTAAAAAATCTGATCTTTCAAGAAAAGAGTTTTTAAAACATGCATTTGACTGGAAAGACAAACATGGTGATTTAATTCTTAATCAATTACAGAAATTAGGAGCTTCATGTGATTGGCAAAGAACAAAATTCACGATGGATCAAGATATGAGCGATTCTGTCATTAAAGTTTTTGTGAATCTCTTTAATAAAGGACTTATTTACAGAGGTGTCAGAATGGTTAACTGGGATCCATCTGCAAAAACTGCATTGTCAGATGAGGAAGTAATACACAAAGAAGTTGTTTCTAAATTATATTTTATAAACTACAATATTAAAGACTCTACAGATAAGATAACTGTAGCTACAACTAGGCCTGAAACAATTTTAGGAGATTCAGCTATTTGTGTAAATCCAAATGACAAAAGATATTCTAACCTTCATGGAAAAAAAGCTATCATTCCATTAATCAACAAAGAAATTCCAATAATTTTTGACGAATATGTAGAAATGGATTTTGGGACAGGAGCACTAAAAATCACACCAGCTCATGATATTAATGATTATCAAATTGGAGATAGACATAATTTAGAAGTCATTGACATTTTAAATGATGATGGAACTTTAAATAAATCTGCACAACTTTACATTGGTAAAGATAGATTTGAGGTAAGAGATGAAATAGCTATTGATCTTAAAAAGAAAGGTTACTTAAGTAAAATAGAAGAACATCAAAACAAAGTAGGTTTTTCAGAAAGAACAAATACTATCATTGAACCAAAACTATCAATGCAATGGTTTTGTAAAATGACAGACCTTGCAAAACCTGCTCTTGAACATGTAATGAATGATGATATTAAATTTCATCCTCCAAAATTCAAGAATACATATCGTCACTGGATGGAAAATATCCAAGATTGGTGTGTATCACGTCAGTTATGGTGGGGACAACAGATTCCAGCTTTCTTTTATAATGGAAACAATTTTGTAGTTGCTGAAACTGTTGAAGAAGCTTTAGTTTTAGCTAAGAAAGAGATCCCAGAACTTACAATTAATGATTTAAGGCAAGATGATGATGTTTTAGACACATGGTTTTCATCTTGGATTTGGCCAATATCAGTATTTGATGGAATTAATAATCCCCAAAACAAGGAAATAAACTATTTCTACCCAACAAATGATCTCGTTACAGGTCCAGATATCTTATTCTTTTGGGTAGCAAGAATGGTAATGGCAGGTTATGAATTTAAGAATGAGTTACCTTTCAAAAATGTATATCTCACTGGGCTAGTTAGAGATAAACAAGGCAGAAAGATGAGTAAATCGCTTGGAAACTCTCCAGACCCAATAGACTTAATCAAAAAATACGGCGCAGATGGTGTTAGAGTTGGAATGTTGTTATGTGCTCCTGCTGGAAATGATCTGCCATTTGATGAAAACCTATGCGAACAAGGACGTAACTTTAGTACTAAAATATGGAATGCATTCAGATTAATTAAGGTTTGGGAGGTAGCTGATAAAGAGCAACCTAAAAGTGCAAAACAAGCTAATATTTGGTTTGACAATAAAATAAACAAGGTTATATCTCAAGTTGAAACATCTTTTTCTAAATACAGAATCTCAGAGGCTCTAATGAGCATGTATAAACTAATATGGGATGATTTTTGCTCTTGGTATTTAGAGATTATTAAGCCTAAATATGGTGAGCCTATTGACAAGAAAACATATCTAGATTGCATTAATAATTTAGAAAATATATTAAAACTTTTGCATCCATTTATGCCTTTCTTGACAGAAGAGATATGGCACTTAATTAGCAATAGAAAAGAAGGTGAAGATATCATTGTTTCATCTTGGCCAGAATCTAAAAATATTGATAAAAAAATACTTGAAGAATTTGGCACTGCTACTGAAATAATTGTAGGAATCAGAAATATTAGGAAAGAATACAACATTTCAACGAAAGAGCATTTAGAGCTAAAAACAATCAGCAACAATGGTGATAATAATAGAATGACTGATGTAATTATCAAGCTTGGAGGTCTTATTAGTTATGAAAAAATCACTAAAAAACCTTCAAAATCTTATTCATTTATGATAAAATCTAATGAGTTTTTCATTCCTATTAATGACAATATTGATCTCTTAAGTGAAATCACTAAATTAGAAAAAGATTTAGACTATAATAGTGGATTCCTTAAATCTGTTCAAAATAAACTCAATAATAAAAATTTCGTTAAAAACGCTCCAATTAATGTTGTAGAAAATGAGAAGAACAAGATGAAAGATGCAAAAGAAAAAATTAATATTCTTAAAAACAAAATTTTGTCATTTCAAGATGCTCTAGAAATGAAAAAAGAAAGTTAAATGTATGCTAATTATTAACTTTGATGGTAATTAAAAAAATTCTGATGAATCAAGAAGAAAGATATATTCCAAAAAATAAAGTTCGAATCGTTACTGCCGCATCCCTATTTGATGGACATGATGCAGCAATAAACATAATGAGAAGAATTATTCAAGCAACTGGATGTGAAGTTATTCACCTAGGCCACGACAGAAGTGTTGAAGAAGTTGTTAATTGTGCGATTGAGGAAGATGCAAATGCAATAGCAATGACATCTTATCAGGGCGGTCACAATGAATATTTAAGATACATGTATGATTTATTAGTCAAAAAAGGATCAAGTCATATCAAAATTTTCGCGGGAGGTGGTGGAACGATCCTTCCTTCAGAGATTAAAGCATTAGAAAAATATGGAATAACAAGAATCTATCATCCAGATGATGGAAGAGAAATGGGATTACAAGGAATGATAAATGATCTTATTAAGAAATCTGATTTCTTAATTGGAGAAAAGTTAAAAGGTAATATTTCTGATATTCAAAATAAAAATATAAATGCTATTTCAAGAATGATATCTGCAGCTGAGAATTGTCCAAATGAACATTCTAAAACCTTAAAAGAGATAAAGAGATTAGCATCTATATCAAAATCACCAGTATTAGGAATCACAGGTACTGGGGGCGCAGGAAAATCTTCATTAGTAGATGAGTTAGTAAGAAGATTTATAATTAACTTTCCTGAGAAAAATATTGCCATAATATCAGTTGATCCTTCTAAAAAGAAAACAGGAGGAGCCTTACTTGGAGACAGAATAAGAATGAACTCGATAAAATCAGATCAAGTTTATATGAGATCATTAGCAACTAGACAAGCAAATCTTGCCCTATCTGCGCATGTAAATGATGCTCTTGATATCTTAAAAGTTGCTGAATATGATTTAATTATATTAGAAACATCGGGAATAGGTCAATCAGATACTGAAATAGTTGAGCATTCTGACGTATCACTTTATGTAATGACACCTGAATATGGTGCAGCAACTCAATTAGAGAAAATCGATATGCTCGACTTTGCTGACTTAATTTCAATTAATAAATTTGATAAGAAAGGAAATCTAGATGCTCTAAGAGATGTTAAAAAACAATATCAAAGAAATAACAACTTATTTAATAATGATATAAATGAAATGCCAGTTTTTGGCACTATCGCATCTCAGTTTAATGATCCTGGAACAAATAATTTATTTAATGCCTTAATTAGTAAATTCTCTGACAAGAAGATCGGTAACCTAACAAAAGATTTCATAATATCAAAAGAACAAAGTGAAAAAATATTTGTTATCCCACCAAATAGAGTTCGTTACTTATCTGAAATTGCAGAAAACAACAAAGAGTACGATAAATGGGTGAACGAACAAAAGAATATTGCTCAAAATCTATATGCACTAAAGACAACATTAGAAATATTAAGAGAGAGTTCAGATGAGACAAAAGAAAAAATTAAAAAAGAATATAATAGATTACTACTAGATTTTAATCCAAAAAACAAAACCTTAATTGAACAATGGGAGAATATTAAATCTAAATATCAAAAGGAATTGTTTACATTTAAAGTACGAGAGAAAAACCTATCAATTGAAACGCACTCAAAATCTCTTTCTGGTTCTCTAATTCCAAAAATTTCTTTACCAAAATATGAAGCTTGGGGAGATTTATTAAGATGGCAACTTCAGGAAAATGTTCCAGGAGAATTTCCGTACACAGCTGGTCTCTTTCCCTTCAAAAGAGAAGGAGAAGATCCTACTAGAATGTTTGCAGGTGAAGGAGGTCCTGAGCGTACCAACAAAAGATTTCATTTAGTTAGCCTTGGGATGCCGGCAAAAAGACTATCAACTGCATTTGATTCAGTAACATTATATGGAAATGATCCAGGAAAAAGACCAGATATATATGGAAAAATTGGTAATGCTGGAGTTTCTATTTGTTGTCTAGATGATCTAAAAAAATTATACTCAGGATTTGACTTAGCAGACAATATGACTTCAGTAAGCATGACAATAAATGGCCCTGCTCCAATGCTACTTGGATTTTTTATGAACGCTGCAATTGATCAAGAGTGTGAAAAATACATAACAAAAAATAACTTAGAAGAGAAAGTACAAACAAAAATTGATGAGATCTACAGAATAAAAAATGTAAATCGTCCGAAATATCAAGGAGAATTACCAGAAGGAAATAATGGATTAGGCTTATTTTTACTTGGAGTTTCTGGTGATCAAGTGCTAGATCAGGAAATTTATGTTAAAATTAAAAATAAAACTCTGGCAAAAGTAAGAGGAACTGTTCAGGCAGATATCCTTAAAGAAGATCAAGCTCAGAACACATGTATTTTTTCTACTGAATTTGCTTTGAAGATGATGGGTGATGTTCAAGAATATTTTATTAAAAATAAAGTAAGAAATTTTTATTCTGTTTCGATCTCAGGTTATCATATTGCTGAAGCAGGAGCTAATCCTATTTCACAATTAGCATTTACTCTAGCGAATGGCTTTACATACTTAGAGTATTATTTAAGTAGAGGGATGAATATTGATGATTTTGGACCAAATTTATCTTTTTTCTTCAGTAATGGTGTTGATCCTGAATATGCAGTGATAGGAAGAGTAGCAAGAAGAATATGGTCAAAAGCTCTTAAACACAAGTATGGTGCAAATAAAAGAGCTCAAATGCTTAAATATCATATACAAACTTCAGGAAGATCTTTGCACGCACAAGAGATAGATTTTAATGATATTAGAACAACATTGCAAGCACTGTATGCTATTTATGACAATTGCAACTCTCTACATACTAATGCATATGACGAAGCAATTACAACTCCTACAGAAGAATCAGTTAGAAGAGCAATGGCAATCCAACTAATTATTAATAAAGAATTAGGATTAACAAGAAATGAAAATCCAATCCAAGGAGCATTCATTATTGAAGAATTAACAGATTTAGTTGAAGAAGCTGTTTTACAAGAATTTGATAGAATAACAGATAGAGGTGGTGTTTTGGGTGCTATGGAAACAATGTATCAAAGAAGTAAAATACAAGAAGAAAGTCTACACTATGAAACATTAAAACATACAGGAGAGTATCAAATAGTTGGTGTAAACACCTTTCTAAATAAAAAAGGATCTCCAACTATTATTCCAAATGAAGTAATTCGTGCCACTGAAGAAGAAAAGAAATATCAGATTTCAATGCTTAATGAATTACAAAAAGGTAATAATATAAAATCAAAAGAACAGATTAAGAAATTACAAAAAGTAGCTGTTGAAAATAAAAATATATTTAATCAGCTAATGGAAGCTACAAAAACCTGTTCATTGGGAGAGATCACAGATGCTTTATTTAAAGTAGGTGGTCAATATAGAAGAAATATGTAATTAAAATATAATTATGAAAAAGTTAATTTGGCTAATATTATTAATTTCAACGACCATTTTCGGTCAAAATACTGGAGTATTTGAAAATCAAAACAACCATTTTTACAACAATATATTAATAGAAAATAATAAATATGAAAATTTTACTAAAAAAGAGAAATTATCTTTTAATATGTCATTTGAAAATATCGACATTCCAAAAAGTTTAGAAGAATTTTCAATCATTGAAAATGAGGATCCCATTTCTCAAGGAAACACAGGAACATGCTGGTGCTTTTCAACAACATCTTTTTACGAAAGCGAAATACATAGGTTAACAGGAAAGAATATAAATCTATCTGAACTTTACCCAGTGTATTTTGAGTATATAGAAAAAGCAAAAGGCTTTATAAGAACTAGAGGCGAATCACATCTGGGAGAAGGATCAGAGACTAATGCTGTACAAAGAATGATGGCAAAATATGGCATAGTTCCATATGAAGCATACGAAGGAAAACCAAGTGACCAACCATATTATAATCATTCAAAAATGTTTAATGAAATTAAAACATATTTGAATCATTGTAAAACAGTTAATTTTTGGAATGAAAATAGAATTATCGAAAACATTAAAACGATACTCAATCATTACATGGGAACTCCTCCAGAAAAATTTAAATATAAAAACAAATATTTTACTCCTAAATCTTTTTTGAAACAAGTCACTAAGATAAATACTAATGACTATGTAGATTTTATGAGTCTTATGGAAAAACCCTATTGGAGTCAACAGGAGTATATAGTTCCGGATAATTGGTGGAAATCTGATGTCTATTACAATATCCCACTAGAAAATTTTATGTCAATAATCAAACAAGCTGTAAAAAACGGTTTCTCTATTTCAATTGGAGGAGATGTTTCAGAAAGTGGTTACTCATCAAAGCATGATGTTGCCATGATACCATCTTATGATATTCCTTCAGATTATATTGATGAAAATGCGAGACAGTTCCGATTTTCAAATGGCACTACAACAGATGATCATGCTATACATTTAATTGGTTATAAAATTGATAAAAATAACAAATGGTGGTTTTTAATTAAAGACAGTGGGTCTGGATCAAGAAATGGAAGATTTCCAGGATATTATTTCTACCATGAAGATTATATAAAGCTTAAAATGATGACTTTTACAATTCATAGAGATGCTGTAATTGAAACTCTTAAAAAAATGAAAAATGACTAAAAAAATTTTATTGATTTTATTTTTACCGCTAATTAGCTTTTCTCAAAATATTGATAAACTATTTCATGAAAGAGGTGAAATTAATTTTAGCTTTAAATACAACAACAAAATTCAACTAAACAAAATCTCTGATATTATTTCTATAGATCATAAAACAAATTCTCATACAGCTTATGCATATGCTAATAAAAAAGAATTCAAAGACTTTTTAGAACTTGATATCGATTATGATATCATAAAACATAAACCTAATAAATTAATACAATCTTCTAAAAGCAACTGGAATTACTATCCAACATATGATGAATATGTCGATTTAATGACGGCATTTACAGATTCTTTTCCAAGTTTGTGTAAGACATATAGTCTAGGCACACTAAATTCTGGAAGAGAAATTCTTTGTGTACAAATTTCAGATAATGTTGGTCAAAAAGAAGACGAGCCTTCATTCTTATATACATCATCAATGCATGGTGATGAATTAGCAGGATATATTCTTAGTTTAAGATTAATAGATTATCTGTTAAATCAATATGGAACAAATCAAGAAATAACTAATCTTATTAATGAAATTGATATTTGGATAAATCCTTTAGCTAATCCAGATGGAGCATATTATGGAGGAAATCAAGATGTATGGTCTGCTACAAGATATAATGCAAATTTTATCGATTTGAACAGAAATTATCCAGATCCCCAAGATGGCCCTCATCCTGATGGAAATCCTTATCAGCAAGAAACAAACATATTTTTAGGTCTTGCAGACAGTATTAACTTCACAATTTCAGCAAATATGCATGGTGGTGTTGAAGTATGCAATTATCCATGGGATACATGGAGTACATTAACAGCAGATGATAATTGGTGGCAATATGTCGCACAACAATACGCTGATTCGTGTCAGTTGAATAGCTCAAATGGTTATTTTAATTATCTAAATGATGGCATAACAAATGGAAATGAATGGTATGAAGTTGATGGAGGCAGGCAAGATTACATGAATTATTTTAGATATTGTCGAGAATTAACATTAGAATTATCAGATGATAAAACACCAAACCCAAATGATCTAAATGACTTATGGGAGGCAAATTTTCCTTCACTTTTAAATTATATGGAACAATCATTACATGGCCTAAGAGGAATTGTAACAGACAGTATTAGCGGATTACCTCTTAAAGCAAGAATAGAAATCTTAGGTCATGACATTGATAGTTCTCATGTCTATTCTAATTTACCTATTGGTAATTATCATAGGTTATTAATACAAGGAAATTATAATGTTACATTCAGTAAAAATGGATATCATTCTAAAATAGTAAATGCATCTGTTTTGAATAATCAAGCAACATCTATTGATGTAGAACTAGTTCCAATAAATATAAACCCAAATTCAGTTAATGAAGATAAATATACTCCTGTAAACAAGAGAAAATTTGATTTATTAGGAAGAGATATTAGCTTAAAGAATAAAAAATCTATACAAAGACAAAAGATTGGAACAAGAGGAAATATCATAATTGATTAGCAAACTCAATATTAGATGAAAAATGATGTAATCATATATGATGGTAATTGTAAATTTTGTTTAAAATGCATATCCTTTATTAAAAAGAATATTCAAAATAATAAAATCTTTTTTTATCCTCAAAAATCAAAAAAAGCTATTGATATTATGACTATTTTGTCAATCAAAAATATTGATTCCGTTATTTATATCTCAGGAAAAGAAATATTTTTAAAATCAGAAGCACTTTTTAAAATTTCAAAGCAATTAAAATTTCCATATTATCTTTTGAATATTTTTAATTTATTGCCAAAAATTCTATTAGACAACTTCTATAATTTCATTGCAAAAAGACGTTACTATTTTTATAAGAACAAAAATTGTTGTAATGGGAATTAATGTATTTGGTGAAAAAATAATCACTTGTAGCAATTACCCGTTAACAGGTTTTTTTAGAGATGGATGCTGTAATACAGATAAAGATGATCTAGGAATACATACAGTTTGTGTTATCATTACAAATGATTTTTTATCTTATTCTAAAAAAATAGGAAATGATCTTACTACACCAAATAGAAATTATAATTTTCCAGGACTTAAAGAGGGTGATAAGTGGTGCCTCTGTGCAAAACGATGGCAACAAGCACTTAGTCATAATTGTGCTCCTAAAGTGATTTTAGAAGCAACCCATGAAAAGACTCTTGAGATATTATCAATAAAAGATCTATTAGAATATGCATACACAAAGTAAATCATTTGATATTGTAATTCTTACTGATTCTAGATATGTTGATCCTAAAGAAACCAACTGGTATATTGATCAAGTATTATTAGAAGATAAATTACTTTTAGAAGAACTTGAGAAAAAAAATCTAAGAGTTTGTAAAAAAAATTGGGCAGATAGAGAATTTGACTGGCGTACAACAAAATATGTGATTTTTCGTACTACTTGGGATTACTTTGAAAAGTTTGATGAGTTTTTTCTTTGGATTGAGATGACAAAAAAGAAAACTGTATTTATTAACTCAAGTGAAATCATTAAATGGAATATTGATAAGCACTATCTTAGATTCTTACAAAATAAAGGTATAAATATTGCTCCTACTACTTTTATTGAAAAAAATAATTTCAAAAGTTTGTCTAAACTTTTTATAAAAAGTAAGTGGGAAAAAGCAGTTTTAAAACCAGCTATTTCTGGAGCAGCAAGAAATACATACTGTATTACTATGCAAAATTATACTGATTTTGAGGATATCTTTAATAAGTTAATAGCCAAAGAATCAATGCTTTTACAAGAATATCTTAGTGATATTACTTTAAATGGTGAGATATCTTTAATTATGATAGGTGGAGAATATACTCATGCAGTTAGAAAAATTGCTAAAAAGGGTGACTTTCGAGTACAGGATGATCATGGTGGAAAAGTAATTAAATATAATGCTAAAGCAAGTGAAATTAAATTCGCAAATAAATGCTTAGAAGCTTGCCCTTACAAGACTACATATGCTAGAGTAGATATTATATATGATAATAAAAAAGAACCATCATTAAGTGAACTAGAGTTAATTGAACCAGAGCTGTGGTTTAGAAACAACAAGTCTGCAGCATCTTTATTAGCTAAAGAAATTAAACTTTTGGTTAGATCTTAGTAAATATAGGAAACTATTATTTGACAGATAACAAATAAATATCAAACTCTATTTCATCAAGAATCATTTTATCACCAAGGTTATCAAAAAATGATCCTGATCCATATTGAATATCCCATTTTGTACGATCAATTTTAATATTAGCAGTTGCTAAAAAGTTTTTACCATTAATATTAACATCCGCTTGAAAAGATATTGGGTGAGTTTTTCCTTTAATCGTCAGATCAGCGATAATTTTATAGGAATTATCTGAACCTTTAACAGCTCTAACTATTTTGATGATAGCTTGGGGAAATGATTCAACATTAAAGAAATCTTCATCTTTTAAGTGGGAAACAAGGTACTGATTCTTCTTCTCTGCTAAAATATCAGTACAAGTAATAGAATTCATATTAATACTAAATTCTCCACCAACAAGAGTTCCATGATCAATTGCTAGAGTTCCCTTCTCAATACTTACATTTCCTTCATGAGATGAAGCGACCTTTGAACCAATCCATTTTATTGTAGAGCTTTTAGAATCTACTCTAACGTTATCAATATGTGGTTTATTAGCAAAAGAAATGGTAGTTAAAATACTTAATACTAATAAGAATAATATTTTTTTCATAAATTTTAAATTTTGTTTTCCTACAAAAATACATATTTTTACATCACTATACAATTTTATGATTACCACAAAGAGATTTAACTTTAGCGATAAAGAGTATATGAAAATTGCTCATAAAATAAGACATGAAGTTTTTGTGATTGGTCAAAATTGTCCTGCTGACTTAGAATGGGAGTTTGAGGAAGAGTCTACACACTTTATTCTTCTTAAAAATAAAACTGCAGTTGCAACGGCTAGATACAGAAAAACAAATTATGGTTTTAAGCTAGAACGTTTCGCTGTTTTGGATAAACATCAAGGCAGAGGCTATGGACATATTATCCTAAAAAGACTTCTTGATGATTTAAAAAACTGCAATGAAAAAATTTATCTACATGCTCAGTCTCAAGTAATACCATTTTATGAAAAAATGAGTTTTTCGAAACATGGAGATGAATTTGTCGAAGCAGGGATTAAGCACTATAAAATGTACTTTAAATCTACTTAATGAATTTTTGTAATCCAATTATGAGAATCAAAATTCACTCCCTTTTGAATTGACTGTAATTCCATTTTTAATTTAAAAGAAATCGAATCATTATTATTTGTAAAACTCATCTTTTCACCTCTAAAAGTTATTGATCTTATCGGACTTATTCCAACAGCTGTTCCTGAACCAAAAACTTCTGTGAGTTTATTGTTATTATAAGCTTCAAATAGTTCATCTACAGATACCTTTTTTTCTTGTACATCAATACCCATATCATTTGCTAAGGCAATTACACTTTTTCTTGTAATTCCATCTAAGATACTATCAGACAATTGTGGAGTCACTAACTTATTACCAATACGGAACCATATATTCATAGTACCACATTCTTCGATATATTTATGTTCAATAGAATCTGTCCAGACTACTTGTTGAAATCCCTTTTTATTTGCCTGACGAGTAGGGTAAAACGAAGCAGCATAGTTACCAGCAGCCTTAGCAAATCCTACACCACCTTGCGATGCTCTGGTATACTTTTCTTCAACTAAAAGGTTGATATCTCCAGAATAGTATCTAGTGGAAGGAGAAGTTATAATAATAAATGTAAATTCTTGCGCAGTAGAAGCTTTAACACCATCTTCAGAGGCATAAACAAAAGGTCTGATATATAAAGAATACCCATCATCTTTCTTACACCATTCATTATCAAGTGATATTAACTTCTCTAAGCCATTCATGAATATATCTTTAGGAATTTGAGGTATAGACAAACGAACAGCAGATTTATTTAATCTTATAAAATTATCATCTTTTCTAAAAAGTAAAAGTTCATTATTAGAATTCTTAAAAGCCTTCATACCTTCAAAGATTGATTGACCATAATGCAAAACTTTTGCGCCAGGATTCATCTCAATAGGTCCATATGGAATGATTTTTGGTTCAACCCACTTTCCATCTTTATACTTGCAAATAAACATGTGATCAGAGAAAACTGTTCCAAAAGGCAAATTAGAAAAATTTACTTCTTTTAATCTTGATTTATTTGTTTTTATTATCTGCATAATTAAATATGAATCAAAAAATAGGTTGATTTGAAAACTTTGCAAAAATAATTAATTTTATTAGAGATTTTTTATATCTTCTATTTTTCTTCTAATTATCAGAAGTGAAAAGTAAATCAAGTTATATTTGTAAAAAATATCTAATTGAATAAAATAGTAATTACAAACGATGGATCTCATAGTATCTTTAATGATAAGATAAATGAATGTTATCATTCAAAACATGGTGCAATAGTAGAAGCTGAACATGTTTTTATTAGAAATGGCTTTTCAAGAAGTATAAAAAAAGATCTCTCCATTTTAGAGATTGGCATGGGGACGGGACTAAATACTCTACTCACTAAACAAAAAGCAAATATTAAAAAAGTAAATGTTAGTTATCATGCAATTGAGCTCTACCCTATTAAAAAAAATGTCTTTTCTAAGCTAAACTTTACAGATTTGATAGGATTGCATCAACAAGAGTTATTAGATATCCATATTTGTGATTGGGGCAAACACAATATAATTGATGAATATTTCAATCTTAGAAAAGATTGTATTAATGCAGAAAGTTTTACTACAGACACAAAATTTGATATCATTTACTTTGATGCTTTTTCACCTGAGAAGCAACCCGAATTGTGGAGTGAGCAAATATTTAGAAAAATGTTTGATTTATTAGAAGATGATGGCTTTCTTGTTACCTACTGTGCAAAAGGTATAGTAAAAAGGACAATGAAAAAAGTAGGGTTTGACATCGAAGTTTTAGACGGCCCACCTGGCAAGAGACAAATGACAAAAGCAAATAAAACTAGTTAAATATAGCTTCCAAAACTAATTTAAATCCTCTGTACGCACAATAGAAAACCAGTGGAAGAAGTAAAAGTCCTAATATTAAAATTGTATAGTCATCTTGTTTATTTACATTATTAAAACCAATAAATATAGCAAAAGCAGATATCATAATACTCATTGAAAAACCTGATAGCCAAATTCCGCCTTTAATTAACTTATCTTTATCCATTATAATTTATTAGTACATCTCTCACAGAACCATGCTTTTTCAATAGTAAACAAGCAGTATCATAATCAACATTTATTTCATTCATTAACATCTCGACACCTCTATTTATTAATTTATTATTTGACAACTGCATATCAATCATCTTATTGCCCTTTACTCTGCCAAGCAATATCATTACAGAAGTTGAAATCATATTTAATATCATTTTCTGTGCAGTTCCAGATTTCATTCTTGTACTTCCTGTAACAAATTCTGGACCAACAACAACTTCAATTGGATAATCTGACACTTCTGCCACAGATGAATTAACATTACAAACTATACAAGAAGTAGTAATATTTTCAGTCTGACATTTTTTTAATGCACCTATAACGTATGGCGTTGAACCTGAAGCAGCTATTCCAAGTACAATATCATTTGAGTTAATCTTATATTCTTGCAAGTCTTTCCATCCTAAATCAAAATTATCTTCTGCAAATTCAACAGCCTTGCGAATAGCCTTATCTCCTCCAGCCATTATTCCTATAACCATATTGTGATTAACTCCAAAAGTAGGAGGACATTCTGAAGCATCAATTATTCCAAGTCTTCCAGATGTACCTGCACCAATGTAAAATAAACGCCCACCCAACTTCATGTTTTCTACGATTACTTTAACAAGTTTTTGGATTTGAGGAATTTGCTTATTTACAGAATAAGCAACAGTTTTATCTTCAAGATTTATATTGGATAATAAGTCTGATAGACTCATTTTTTCCAATTCGTCATAATTAGAATCAGATTCCGTAATTCTTTTCATCTAGTAAAGAGATGGAAATTTAGATGGATCAAATTCATGCATCATTGAATAAACTTTTTCAAATATATCTTCTGCTGAAGGTTTAGTGAAATAATCACCATCCTTTCCATATGGAGGTCTGTGCTCCTTTGCAGCTAAAGTTTGTGGCTCTGAATCTAAATAATTATATGCATCTTGCTCCTCAACTATCTTTTGCATGATATAAGCTGATGCTCCACCAGGAACATCTTCATCAATTACTAATAATCTATTGGTTTTCTTAACACTTTTAGCAATATCATGTGACAAATCAAAAGGAACAAGTGTCTGAGTATCTATTACCTCACATGAAATTCCAGCATTTTCTAATTTATTTGCGGCATCCATAACTACTCGCCATGTACTTCCGTATGAAACTAAAGTAATATCATTTCCTATTTTAGTAGTCTCAACTTTTCCAAGTGGCACTCTAAATTCACCAATATTATTTGGTAATTTCTCTTTAATTCTATAACCATTAAGACATTCAATAACCATAGCTGGATCGTTTGATTGCATTAATGTATTGTAAAATCCGGCAGCTCTAGTCATATCTCTTGGTACACACAAATACATTCCTCTAGTTCCGTTTAATAACATTCCCATAGGAGAACCTGAATGCCAGATCCCCTCTAACCTATGACCTCTTGTTCTAATAATTAAAGGTGTTAACTGTCCCCCATGAGTCCTGTAGAATAAAGATGATATATCATCAACCATTGGTTGGAAACCATAGATAACATAATCTAGATATTGCATTTCTGCAATTGGTTTTAAACCTCTTAAAGATAAGCCAATTCCTTGACCAATGATTGTAGCCTCTCTTATTCCTGTATCAGAAACTCTGATATCACCAAATTTATCTTGTAATCCTTCACATCCTTGATTTACACCACCAATCTTTCCAACATCTTCTCCAAAAATCATTGCTTCTGGAATTGCATTGAACATATGATGAAAATTATCTCTTAAAATAATTCTTGCATCAACAAGTTCAGCATTTTGGTCATATTCTGGTTTTACTTCACCAACTTTTAGTGCAGAAGTATTTGTTTCATTATATAGTTTAGTATTATATCTATTATGATTTTCAGAGTTAATTCTATTTATAAACCTTCTTAAGTTATGTTTTTCTGAAGAATCTACCGTAGCTAACATACCTAATAAAGTTCTTGCTTTACTTAGAAAATCTCTTCTGAATATTCCAAACATTGCTGTTTGATTAAGTTCAGTAATCCATTCAGCAATTTCTTTGATATCGTGTTGAGCGGCTATTGAATTAAAAATACCTTGTAATTCTTTCCATTCTTCCTTAATTGGAGCTTGGTACTCTAACCACGCTTCTTTCTTTTGTTTCTTAACTGAGTTGATTGAATCTTTGTCAATTTGTTCTAATTCATCTAAGCTAGCAATACCAGTTTCTAAAATCCATTCTTTGAATTTTTTGATACAATCAAAATCTTTTTCAAATTGTAATCTCTCTTTATTTTTATATCTCTCATGAGAACCAGAAGTAGAGTGACCTGTAGGCTGAGTCATTTCAACTACATGAATAATTGATGGAATATGTTTATCTCGAGCTAATTTTTCAGCTGTTTCGTATGCATTTACTAAAGATGGATAATCCCAACCACTAACCTTAACAATCTCAAAACCCTTTCCTTTGTCATTATTTTGAAATCCAGATAAGACTTCAGATACGTCAGATTTAGTCATTTGCACATCATTTGCAACTGAAATACCATAACCGTCATCCCAAATAGAAATTATTGCTGGTACTTGTAGTACCCCAATTGCATTTACTGCTTCCCAAAAATGTCCCTCAGCACAAGAAGAATTACCAATTGTTGCAAAAGCAATTTCGCTTCCCTTATTGGTAAAGCCTGTATTTTTCTTTGCTAGTTCAGGGATTTGTCTATAAACTTGTGATGCTTGAGCAAGTCCAACTAATCTTGGAAACTGAGATGCTAAACAAGCCATATCAGAAGTTGAATTTTTTTGTTCCATTAAATTTCTCCAACTACCGTCATCATTTAAAAATCTAGTGCCAAAATGGTTCATCATTTGTCTAGAACCAGAACTTGGTTCCCTGTCTAATTCAGGGTCACCATATAGTGCTGAAAACATTTGTTTTGGTGAGTATTGACCAATTGCAGTCATTAATGCTTGATCCCTGTAATAGCCCGCACGAAAATCACCATTTTTAAAAACTTTTGATAAAGCAATTTGTGCTAATTCTTTACCATCACCAAAAATACCGAAGCTACCTTTACCAGATAATACATCTCTTCTTCCTTGTGCTCCGCTTTCTCTAACTTCCGAAGCTAATTTGTAATCAGATAATATTGTTTCTTTAAATTGATCTTTAGAAATCTTATTTTTACTTTTATTTGATGTTGTTCCCATTCTTTAATTTTTAAAATCCGGATTGCAAAATTAGTTAATTTTTATGATTTTTTACTAATTTATAGGAATTGAAAAATAAAAAAAATATTTTTCTGTAATTTTAGCAATAAATTTACAAAAGATTTCTATTTTTGCAGCCCCTCAATAATGAGGATTAATCACAGAGATGGTTTAACCAAATTAAAAGAAATGGCAACAAGAATAAGATTATCAAGACACGGTAGAAGAAAACAAGCTTTTTACCATATAGTAGTAGCTGACACTAAAGCTCCAAGAGATGGGAAATTTATTGAAAAGTTAGGAATATACAATCCTAATACTAACCCTGCCACTGTAGATATTAATTTTGATAGTGCAGTTAACTGGCTCTTGAAAGGTGCTCAACCATCAGATACTGCTAGAGCAATCTTATCATACAAAGGTATAATGATGAAAAAACACCTTATGGTAGGTGTTTCTAAAGGAGCCTTTAATGAAGAAGAAGCCGAAAAAAGATTTTCTGCATGGATGGAAAACAAAGAAGGTCAGGTAGCAAGCAAAAAAGATACAATCGCAAAAGAGATATTAGCAAAAGAAAAAGCATTACTTGCAGCTGAAAAAGCTAAAAATGATGAGAGAGCTGCAAACATAGCGCTACAGAAATCTGAATTAATTGCTGAAGAAGCTCCTGCTAAGGAAGAAGCTCCTGCTAAGGAAGAAGCTCCTGCTAAGGAAGAAGCTCCTGCTAAAGAAGAAACTCCTGCTAAGGAAGAAGCTCCTGCTAAAGAAGAAACTCCTGCTAAGGAAGAAGC